>Ga0325414_1005629_pt1 | contig 13261 bp, 8 predicted proteins | sample PopdelMetagenome_8_FD_206183 | JGI IMG/M metagenome (GOLD analysis project Ga0325414, IMG submission 206183) | Populus deltoides microbial communities from Bellville, Georgia, United States - Leaf-PdKOR-R3 | ecosystem: Host-associated > Plants > Phyllosphere > Phylloplane/Leaf | place: USA...
TTTTGCAATTTCACATCTTAATTAAATTTCATCTATACTACTTATCCTTAATTTTTTTAAAAAAATTCATAGGTTTAAATTTTCAAACCGGTGTTTACAATATTTATAAAGGGGAATTTAAAAAAAAATGCAATAGGGATGAAATAGTGGGAAAAAAAAGAGAGAAAATGTTTGAAATTGGCTTATTGAAAAGCCAAGTATTGAATGAGAAGAGGTGGAGAAGTTGAGGGGACATTTATAATATAATTAAGGATGAAATTGAAAAGAAATCAAAATAAAATGGTTGAAATTAGTTAAATAATTAAAAATTTGAAAGCTAAAGACCAAGTTGAAAGAGACAAAATAAATGCAAGGATCCTTTTTAATACAATAAGGAATGAAATTGAAATAATTACAGGAAAAAAAGTCGAACTTGACTGGAAAAATTAGGGATTGTTTTTTTATATATATATATATATATATATAAATGAAACTTCCATTTTAAATCAAAACTGTGCATTTTGAACTCAAGAAAAAAAAAAAAACATGCACCAAAACAACTATGATTTTATATAGGATCTTCTTCTTCTTCAAATGGCTTTTTATGCATGTTTGTTTTCTTTCTTTATCCTTCATAGTTTTGATTGGACTTTGGCCTCTTATTTCTCTTTTCCATGCTTCCCACGAATGCTGAAAAACACAATACTTCCCTTATATGCCTGTGTATCACACGCTCAACAAAACACAACTTTAACCCTTTGAAACACTGCAAAAAGTGGTGCGAAAATGGCAATCAAGTATACCTGGTGTCATGACCCAAAATTTAATCCCCAATTTCAAAACATATTCCAAAAATTAATTAAAAAAAAAGTTTTCAATGTATTCTAAAATTGTTGATCTTATGCAATTTGTTAACATTAAATATGCTATGTATGGACATACAGCTACACATGCAAGTATTAATTTCAAGCATACTACAAACAGATTCATTGGTATATTGGGGTTTTGTAAAATCCGTCAACGAAGAGAGATCCTTATGCCTTGGAATGAAGCGTAATTGCTAGAAAATATATTTGGACTGGTACAGAAAACTATATCTGTTTACTGAAAGAAGAAAATATCTGGTCAATCTTTAGATGGTAACTTGCAATGGGTTTTGAAAGCCACAGGAGAAGAAAGTCATCTTTACACAAGACACTCAGCATTGTAGGAACTGTGCATAAAGATAAATACAAGCATAATTGATAGAATTAGTCGATAAGAATCAGTCTAAAATCGACTTAAAAGATACTTTTCAAGCCATGTTCAGACTCAAAACCTGGCAAAGCCAAGGGGGTTGTTTTTGTCTCTCCTGTCTCAATTGCTCTTCAACCCCCATGCCCTTTTTACTTTCATTTTGGTACCCCAAGGTCATGTCAGGAACTTGGAAAATCCCCAATTCGCAGCATTCTTCTCTTTTGGTGCTTGTCTTTCGATGTTTCAAGGAACTTGTCCTGTTTATATGGCTGGATCCAGTGGAAGACGAAGAGAGGCTTGTTCCTGAATCTGAAGTTAGTGGTGTTTCAGGTTTCTTCCTTCTGTCATTATAACTCGAAGGTCCCAATGTTAGCTGAATCTCACTCTCTTCTATTAGCTCTAATACTCTATCTGCATTTGATTCTGCAACACAATCTTCGGAAGGCCACTCCAAGTCAAGTCTCCCTATCGACTTCTGCTGCATATCGCGAGCATGATTAGGCTGATTAAAACTAAAGCCATTCTTGTAGCTCCATAACTCTCGACTCCGCTCATCTGGCCTGCTGCTTTCAATGTTTCTCATCATTATCTTTTGGATTCGATATAGACGATGAAGTTCACATATCTGCAACATTATTCACAAACTTGGAATCTCTTACAAGGAAAGAAAATATAATCAAGTAGAAGACATATTCATGTGGAGAAAAAGCACCTGCTCTTTGAATGTCTCTTCGTGTTTTAACATGGCCATTCTCATGTCTTCCTTGTCGCAGGGCTTGAGAAATTTCCCCATGATTTTAGCTTGTGTTAGACTTGGCTCAATTGTCTCCTGCAATGCCTACTTTCCAAGAACTTGCAAGCAGAAATGCGTTTAAATCACATTTTCAGTTTGGTCATGCATTTCCTGTTTGAATCTACAAAAAGAGGATAAAAAGAAACAATTTAAATCTAAAGCTCCTTGATTGATAATAGATTGCTTAACAATAAAGAAGTGATGTAAGATAGAAGCCGGCATTATTGCTCTCAAATAGTACTAATTATAAATTCATCATTATAACGTCAGCTACTTGTTGTATAGTCTGTCTGCTTGCTAGCTTGTGTTTTCTTCCATTCACTCCTCCTGGGCCACAATCATAATTTCCGTATACAAAAATCTACCACCATGGACGATACTGTTGCTTTAGGAGTGGCTCCTACTATGACATTTTACCCATAAATTTGCACATTCCATGGAACATCATTTTTTTTTTTAATTACGTGTACTCCTTTTCGAAAAAAAAAATAAGAATATGAATTTGACCACAACAACATACAGAGAATTTATCTCACAGCATGACTGAATGGAGAAGGTGGATCCATATAACTAATCCAACGAATTTGAATTGAGTTTTCATTAATAAATGAGTTGAGCTAAAATCATTTTCAAAACGAGAGAAGCGTATGCATGTATGTTTAGATTATGGAAATGAAGTCCCTCTTGGGACAAGAAATATGTAGTAAAACAATGGATAAACCATTCGTTAGCGATGATAGACCATTTCTGAGTGTAATTAAACAATTTCTGTGTGTATCCAAGATTAAACTCAATAGATCATAAAACTGACAATATCTATATACAAAATCAGTTTTTTTTTCCTTCAAATTCATGAGTGAATGAGGACGAAACGAGATATGGCATTCTTTGCGAATAGTCTTAGGAGTAGATGGTAACATATATGTATATATAGCTTAATTATTGCTAGTCAGAATAGAGACGGAAGAAGTAAACTTTTCTTAGTTTGAGATCAAAAGTTTACAAAGCAGAACTGCATCATCAGGAATATGATTGAAATGAAAATGTTAACAATTTTACTACCTCCGTCCTTTCAATATTTTCTACCATATAATTCATGCAAAAAGAAAAAAAGATGGCAATGAAAGGTTAAAGATTTATGATCTTCTGACCTGTAAGTGGAGTTTTCAAGAGTTGAGAAGACGATCAAAGCTTGTGTTTTTAAGAAGAATAAGAAGCAGAACAGGAAAAAGAACACTTCCTAGGAAAAGGCCAGAAGTTCTTTATCCACCAAAAACCTTTCACCCCTGAAGCGTGTAAGAGAAAGACTTGGCCTTCACATTCTCCATCAGTAAATACTGCAGAAGATAGGAATAAATATAACTTGAGAAGAGTTAAAGATTCTCTCCCTCTCTCTCCCCCCCTCTCTCTCTCACACACACAAACCAAATTATTCGTCGTATTTGTGGTTTGAGGCATGCCAAACAAATCCCAGTGCGTTAGCCAATGCGATTCAAGTTTTGTGACAGAGATGCCTCAGACAGGTCCAGCAATGCAGCTATATAAAATTGGATAGAGTAATACTGAAACTGATACATATCTATATTTTTATAATAAAGTTGTTGAGGATCACAAGGGCTTCGCATTACTCCAAACAATCAACAAAATTAACAGCTTAGCCTGCTGAGATGGTCACATGCAACCAAGAATTCTTTATCACCAGTAATAGTTGTCTCAATTATCTGGCGTCATATTTTTTATACCAATGCTCATTAATACGAGGGAGCTTAAGGTGACATCTCTTGTCCAGCCGACAAACAGATCTCGACTGTACGCTAAGTGAGTACCTCTCAATCACGGTCCAAAAGTTAAAAAGGGACTGGCCACAGAATCACAAATCCAATTCCACGAAATCTAATACTTCTGAATTCATTGAATTACCATACAGGACAACGAGGACATGGAGGAGGGTATGTAAGTTGTACATTTCATCATTCACAGAAGGTCCTTCCACAGCACTGTTTTTCTATGTACCTTGATATTATTATCTATTTACTAGAATAGCTACTCCGTTTACTGTAGCATAAATGATATTCATTATTTCATAGATCATTGTGCATCAGAGCGGTGATTTTTTTAAAAAAATTTAAATTGATTATCAAACTTTTATTTTGCATGATTTAGTTCTTTTAAACCCAAATTAGTACTTAATTGCATTTTTTTTTGGGAGGGATGATTGAATTAAAGACAAAGAACTAAAGTGAAAAAAAGAATGAAAAAGATAGCGACTTTGAAATTTATCTTAAAAATTCATTTTTAGTCATTTTTTTTGGATTTTAGGTGACCGGTCTCTTAATTTTTTAAAAAATTAATTTTGGTACAAACCTTCATTTTTCTCATTTTCCAGTTCTTTTCAGTGGGAGGAGAAAGGATTCATTAGATTCCAATGAAGAGAGAGAAAGTTGTCATTGACAATGACTCTATCACTAAAACGGTCGCTTTTTGTGTCAAATGGTTTTTAGGGTATTTTCTAGGAGTTTTAGGTCAAAATGGGTTCAAAATGGATTTTCAGGTAAAAAAACATGAACCATGTTTAACCAAACAACACAATTGGGGTGAAAACGGAAACCTAAACTTGCAAGGTCAGGCCCAAGCGCACATGGCCTTTTATTTTTATTTTTAAGCCGTGTCATCCACTCCAATTTCTTTTGTGAAAAAAATAGACAGGTAAAAATGGGTTGAAAATCTAGGAATCTAGACGACACCTTGTCTATTTTTTTCCAAAATAAATTGGAACGGATGACATATCATTCGTCCCATTAACTTAAAAATAAAAATAAAAGGCATGCACGCTTGGGCTTGCCTTGCAAGGCTACGTGCGAGCCATTTCTTAATGGGCTAGGCGCTTGACCTAGCTTACTAGCCCAACAACATCTGTCCTCATTCTTTCCTTTTTTAAAAAAAATTAATTTTTTAATTAATACCTGTTTATATGTCCTTTTACATAATTCTTAAGTTTATGTTTTAATTAATGCCCTTTCTCTATGATTTTTTTGGCTTATTTAGCATTTTTTTAAATGGCGTTAATTTTTTAATTATATTGGGTGCATTTAATTTTTGAGGAGTGTATGATTCATTTTTATTTTTTATATTTATATAGATTAAATTTATTTTTAAAAATTAAAAATGTTTTATTTATTTTTATAATATTTTTAATATGTGCAGCCTTGCATAATATATTCTTTATTTTATTCAATAAATTTTATGTGTGTGTCGATTTATGTTATAGATTGATTTTAATAAAAAAAAATTCATTAAATACAACCGCGTAAATGATTTGTGCTGTAATATTAAACATCTTGATCTATATTTTGTCTCTTAATTTTTCCAGCTTTGTTTTTATTTATCCTCAATTTCTTTTTCTATTGAATTATCCCGACTTTATGATCTAGGACACATGATAGATATGTAATCTGGACATGTCTCATGTCCAGATCACAAGTTTCACATGTTAGTCAAACTTTGCTCGCGGCAATTTTTTTTAATTTGTTGTTATTGTTGTTGTTGTTATCTTATTTTTTTATCGTATTATTAAATTAATCAAGATTTAACATGGTTATCAAATTTTTCTTGCTTCTTTAAAAACATAATCGTCTCCTAAATTTGTTCTTAAGTTAAATTTTTATTTTGATTTGGTCTACAGCATCGCATGAGCCACCAATATGGTGTATTATCATAGTGGAAATAGCCCTAAACTCTTAAACCAATTTGGAACTAAAATTATGTATATAAAAAAAAACTAGTATAATCAATCATGCAAAGAACCCATCAAAATTCCTTGATTTGGTAGTTTAGGTCTACCCCATGGGTGAGATAATAAGAGAAATTCACTATGAAAAAATAAAAGATTACAAGGCGTCACATAAAATTGCTCTCCCATCTAAAATTTCAAAGTAACCCAAAACTCACATTTTCTCTTATCTCTTTAGCCATCAAAGTGTAGAGAATATAAGCATTATTATATAATATAACAATTTTAGGCTCTTATATGGACTAAATACATAAGTATTTCTTTTCTCACTTGGATTTATAATTTAAGACAAACCTAACAAATTTTTACATTAGCTTAAATTTAGCCAACTTAAAAAACTTGAACTCTTTTTTAGTTGCCTCCACCAAGCACATCTAAAGTATTACATAAATCAATCAAGTTCAAGCATAGCAATGCTTGAACTTGACTACAAAGATAGGTTTAGTCAACATGCTGCAAGGTTCTCAATTATAACAATCTTCTTTGCTGATGCAACTCTTTATAATATAATATCTAGAATTAAGTTATACTTGACATTAATATGTCTGCTCCTTTCATTGTACAACTGGTTCTTGGCTAGATGGATATAACTTCAGTTATCACAATGTATAATAGTAAACTTATGTTACAAAGTAAAATTACAAACCAAACCTCTAAGCCATAAAGATTCTTTCACTACTTCTACAAATGCCATTTACTTAGCCTTAATGTAGACAAGGCAATAGTTGATTGTAAATGTACTTTCCAATTAATGAAACTGATACCATCCAAGTAAGGTTAGATTTGGATTTTGATGTAAAATTTCTTATTGTCCAGTTTTACGCTATCGAGCATAATTTTCAACTCAACCATTGAATCAAATTGAAATTTTTATAGGCATTTCTTGACATGTTTTTCTACATTAGGTTAAATGTTCAGATCAATGAGATTCTAGGAAGTTATTATTTTAGAGGGTCAAAGTTACTAAAAGAATCTTGTTAAATCTATCTATTTGGACCTTCATCTAATGTTTGGACTATATCTTAAGCTACAAAACGAATTCTGATGAGATTCTAATTGTTTTAGAAAGTATACATCCATACCTTTTGTAGATATATGGTAGGCCTGCTAATTCATCTAGATGAGAGAGAACAACATGTTTGAAATCAAGATTAAAATCTTCTAGAAATGTGTGAAAATTAAAAAAAAAACATTGTTTCCTTGTGTATTATGAATTCCAATCAATACAAGGATTCATTAATGCTCTTGAAAATATATGTGGTAGAGCTATTGGCTTACCTATTCTACATGTCAAATAATGAGATATTTATAGAGACAACTATTATTCATAATTTACAAGGATTCTATATCAATTATGGAATGGATGCGGTGGCAAAGAGGCTTGAGATATTTTTTGTTATTTTTTTCATTATTTTATAGGATTTCTTAGAACATCAAGGAGGCTAGGGGGGAAATTTAAGAGGATAATTCCAACAATTAAAAACAAAGTTTCCTAGCTAATCTTGAGCATGAAGTTTTGACAAAGCCTCCAAGTAAAGCAAAAAGGGAGTTCAGTATAGGGGGAGTTCCAAACCATGCATAGAGATTTCAAACAAGAGGACTTTATTTTATGATTTATTTTATGTCAGTGTTGAATATTATTAGCTTTGGACTTTATTCTTGTTTTAAGGTTTGTTTCAATATTAAACTTGTATTAGTTGATTACTAGTTAGAGCCTATTGGTTTGGAACCCAAAAGAAGTCTATTAAGGTTTTTTAGAGAGGACTATATATTACTTTTACGGCTGCAAGTTTCGACAGCGATGATAATTTGAATAAATATGACATTTTCCTTGTTTTGCATTTTGTAAACAACTTTTCTCTACAGGGACAAAGATCGTACACTGACTTATCAAAAGTTAACTGACTTTATGGTGTTATGCGCATTCTGGTTCTTTAGTACAAGGTTTTCTCTGGGTCAAAGTTTTTTTTTCCAATACCTTTGGTTCTTAGATACAAGGTTACCTTTAGGTCGGGGTTTCAAACCTCATATTTAGCTTTCTTGGGTTGGTTTTTAATTTTCTTGTAGGTTATGTGACCATATGATTATAAGATTTGTATCAGTTGGTATCAGAGCAAGACCTAAAAAATTAGGTCATATCCTTTATTTTTTTCCTTGTTATTTTTAGATTTCTTAGCTTTTGTTGTCTTTGATTAAGTTTTCAATTATTTCATGTCTAAAGTTTAGTAGTTTGTGTCTAAAGTTATTTGATAAAAAAAAATAGATTGTGTTAATTTTCTACCCAAAAGCAACTAGATCACAAATTCAGGTTAAGAGTTAATTTTTTTTTTCTGATTTTCTTTAAAAATCATAGGTTCGGGTCAATTCTTTTGAATTTTTTAGCTTCGATCTTATTGAGATTTTTGTTATGTTGAGAGCTATGTTTCTGGTTGTCTTGGAGATGATACGCATGCTTCTTCATCTCACTGTTCTTTTGTGTGATGCTGTTAGGGTTAGTTTAGACAGCACCATTTATAGATTGGTTTCTTCTCTAACCGTTGCTACATACTTGTTCTCTCAGTCTTGCATGACCAATTTTGATTAGGAGTCTATTCCCATCCCACCTTTTGTTATGTGTATATGTCGCTTCTTTTGCTTTCCTGGTCAGCTAACACAATTAAATGGTTTGGTTGTATCTAGTTTGATTTCATAGGGAGTCTGTTCCCTTTTCTATCTTCTTTTCATTTCTGTACATATATATATGGACTTATTAATTTCTAGCATGGTTACCTTTGATTTTAATACATACTTATATTAGAAATAATAATAAAAAAAAAACATAATCCACAGTACCCTTGATATGATTGTCATAACTTAATTTTGGGTTTCCTCCAAAATCATCTTTTTCCTTTTAAATAAAAAAATGGAAAAATGAAACAAAATGAAAAAAGAAAAAGGACTGGCAACTTCATTTTCAAAGATAGGCTAAAAAGGGATTTAACTGCAAAATTAGAAGCATAGTTGCACCCTTGAAGGACCCAAATATAAAGAAAAATACATATTCAAGGTTAACTTGAGTGAATATCAAATGAATTTGCATAAAAATTAAGTTTGAAGACTTAATTAGACTTTTGATAGGTCAATTTGATTTAATCATGAGCCCAATTAAAGATCTAATTGAGTTTAAGAATTAATTTAGTTAAAAATTAGAAGACTTGATTAAATGCAAGGACTTAACTAGACTTTCAATAGGTGTAATTAATTTTATTAAAGACTTAATTGGTGAAAAATTAAATTTGAAAGCCTAATTTGGGCTTAATTGAGAATATTAAAAATTTAGAGGACTAGATTTGATTTTTACAAACTCAATCAGATAAAATCAAAGGTAAAATTACAAGAAAAATCAAAGTTTAAGGGTTAGATTGAAGAAATTCAAGACCAAAGACTTTATTGTAAAAGGCATGTGAATTCGGGGATCAAACTCGGTTGAAAATAGGAGTGAAATTGAAGAAATTAGAAATTTGAATGTCAATTAAGGATGAAATTGAAAATATTCAAGATCGAGGACTCTATTATAAATGACACCTAAAGTTGAGGCGTAATTGAAAAAATTCCTGAGAAATCAACCCAAAATGGTTGAACTTAATGAAATTAAAAGATTAGGGACTACTTTGAAAAGAAAAAGAAAAAGAATGATTTAAAAGGAGAAAATGGTATTGTTTAGTAATGATATTCATCTTTTTCTTTCTTTCCCCCCAAAGGAGCTGACGGAGAGTCCTTTTACAGAGCCATTAAATGCCCTCCCATGCCTCAGTTAAGACAAAAAGGGATGCTCCTTCAATAGACTTGATGTCGTTCTTTGTCTCCAGTATGTTCCCATTGAATTGTCATTTGAGAGCTACTGTAATGAACATATAAAACCCCTGACTCAATCAACCTTTGACAACCTGATGAGAGGGTACGTGTTTATTAGTTTGTTATGAAAGGCAATGATTGATTAGAAATGGGCTGAATGGTTTAAACACAGAAGAAAACCGATCCACCTATAAATAAGATCTTGTTAGCTCAAAAGAGGGGTGAAAAAAAAAGGAAAAAGAGAGAGGAAACTAGAGAGAAAAAGAAATAATAAGAAAAGAAACAAGTCTCCACCCCTTTACACATTCCTACCAAACCAAAACCCCATCACAAACACACATTGTCACCTCTCCTCTACACCCTTCCCTTGTATACACTGTCAACCCCACCATTGCTTTCTTTTCCTTCTCAATAGCTTCTTCACCTCAAGACTAGCACCAACAACCTTCATCGTGGACTACCACATTATAACAGCAGCCCCACCAGCTAGAAAACACCTTCCCCTAGCTATGTAAACCTTTTCTCCTATCACCTTCTCACGTAAATCCTGCATGGATATTACCTAGGATTTTTCTTCTTTTTTTTCTAGAAAAGAAGAGTTATGGGTTAGGTTATTTTAGTTGGAGGCTCGACCGTGGCTGGACTGGGACTAGGTTTTGAAAAAAAAAAAAGCCTTTAGGCCACCTGCTGGCCCAATAAAAATTAGATTGGGTTGGGCCTGAGCCCAACCCATACATGGGCTTGGGCCTCATACCTAATATCCTCAGGTCATGTGGATGGCTAAGCCCAACCCAGAATTAAGGACATGTTTGGCGCACCTTATTTTTGCCAAAGAAAAAATTATTTTTTGTGTCCTTAAGGCATCTTTTGCCAACACACAACCTCAAGGCATTTTCCATGTATCTGGATTTTGGATAAGAGTGTATTTGGCAGACACGCTCTACTGCTCTTTTTTTAGCCGTAATTTGTCATTTATTTTATACTCTAACCAGACAAGCCTTAAATAATTCAAAATTTCTGAAAAAATTCAAAGACTATTTTAAAATTATTTGTGAGTTCCTCATGTATTTTTTCTAGCAAATTCATTTAATATTGAGCTATAGACTTACATTGTAAAATACTGACCTGATATTAAAAACACCTGGTTTATCTCTGAAATTTCAAAAACTTCTTTTAAAAACCCTCATTTCAAAAATATTAAAAAAATATATTTTTATTTGCATGCACACGACCAAATTTTAAAAGTTTTTCATACATATCTTTATAAAAATTGAGAAATGCATTTTTATCGTGTTTTTAAAAAATACAAAATAGTTATCGTAACGAGTTTATAATTATGCATTGGGATTTGGCTGAAATTTCAAAAGTATATACAAAAAATTAATTTATTTAATTAATATTCAGGGTATGAACTTTACAATATAATATATACTTCTAGTATTAAATTAGATGAATTAATAGCAATAAATATTAGAAATTAGTTGTAGACTTTATTATTTAAGGATATAAAATTATTTTGTAAGGTATATCCTCAGATATTAAAGATACAAAGTAAAAAATAAATGTGATGTTAAACTTTAGACCTTAAAACAGTTAGAATTTAACCTGATAAGGTAGATACTTCCCCACAAATAGAGATTTGCCTTGAACCTTATATAAGACCAACGAATAGACACATGGCTTGGCAAAACAACCAATCAACAATTTAGCTTATCATAGGTAGGGTGTATTGGCGGTAATGTGTCTTTTCCTTGCACAACTAGTCCCTTTACCCAGACTCTTGTAGACCATTATGTTTTCTAATGACCATAATAATAGGTGGCGATTCTTTCAAAATCATAATTAAATTCAAACCCCTTCAATCCAGAGGAAAACTCGTTATTCAACATTGTGCATGCCACAGAAAATGATGAATAGCCGTATTGAGTTTTACCCTACACTGTTTCCCATGAACATAGTGCTATATATAAATCCAATTTACCTATTTTCTAACCATACAACAAATCTCATTTGCTTAACTCTATTATCCATCTCTTGCTCATATGTCTGAGCAATATATGCCATCATACATCTTAATTTGAATTTTATTCATACCAATAATAAAAAGTCCTTTATTGTCTTTTAATAAAACAATATTATTGATAACTTTATAAGAGTTAAACCATCTTATATTAGAATAAATATAAAATATAGAACCTGAATAAAGAATCCACTCATGACTAAATGTTTTTTAGATACAACCAAAATACTTTCAACGTTATAAATTTTTTTCTTCTCACTAGCAATATTTGCAGCACCAGAGGTTTCCTCCTTCTTTCCCTTATCTTTTCGCTTAGAACACTTTTTCCTAAAGTGTTAAATTCCATGACATTGAAAGCATTTAATGTTACTAGACTTTTATTTTGATTTATGTCCGCCTTTACTATTCGAGCTCTTATTATTTGTTCTATCCCTCAGAATCAAGTCCTCTATATATGATCATCATTATGAATCTTTAACACTTGCTTTTCAACTCCCTATAGTTTAAGAAAAATTGAACATCTTTTGAACTCATACTATCCCTTCTATATAGCAAAGTATCAATAAAATGATCATAAGATAAAGGTAATGAACACAATAAAATCAAAGTTTAATCCTCATATTTAACAAGCACATCTTCTTTTATCTAGAGAGTATACAACTTATGCTTCAGATACAATCGGTTCGTCAAGGATTCGATCATGTAAAGAGTTTCCAACGTTGTCCATAATTCAACAGCTGTAATCTCCTCGACAACCTCTTTTAGAACCTCATTATACAAATAAATCTAAATAGCATTATGTGTTCATTTCATGAGATCTTCTTTCTCCTGCTCATCCACCCCCTTAGACAAATTATTTACATCTTTAAGTGCCTTAGATAAACCTTGCTCAATTAACAAGACACATCGTAATATGTCGCATATTGAAATTATTCTAACCATTAAATTTATCTACATCAAATTTTATTGTTGATGTTATTTTTGTCGCCATCATAAAAGTTAATTAATGACCATACAAGCTCTGTAATGTATGTATGTATATATTCTCATTGAGGTACATAATTTGAAACAAACCCAAGAATCACTGTCATGGCTCAACCAATTATTAATAAAATGGAACACATTGCATCACCCAATTGAATTATTTTGATAAATATGAATTTTGTTTTGAAATTATAATGCGGTTCCGGACATATTTATAGTTGTTTCAAAGAAAAGTGAATGCAAAGGCAATGACATCAATGTATTAGAACACCCAACGCAATGCCACCCGTTGAATGGACTAGAGTCCAATAGTTTTTTGATAAAGAAATATCGCACGAAATGATACGGATTATAATATTAACTAGTTATTTGAATTATGATTTGCCATGGATTGGATAATTTTTTTAAAAAAAATAAATATGTAAGTTTTTTAAATATTTTTTTAATTCTAATTATAGATTAAAAGGTCCATGCATGTATTTCAACTATTTATGTCAATAAATATAAAAAATAAAGTGTTACCATATTTATTTAACTTGCTTCCCTGCAAGTCGATAAATTCGATAAATTTTTGTCTAACGTAAAAGAATTAATATATAGATTTTATTAATATATTTTTTAACTT
>Ga0325414_1005630_pt1 | contig 13261 bp, 5 predicted proteins | sample PopdelMetagenome_8_FD_206183 | JGI IMG/M metagenome (GOLD analysis project Ga0325414, IMG submission 206183) | Populus deltoides microbial communities from Bellville, Georgia, United States - Leaf-PdKOR-R3 | ecosystem: Host-associated > Plants > Phyllosphere > Phylloplane/Leaf | place: USA...
TCATGCAGTTAAAAAAATTAGTTGAAAGAAAAATCATGTTATTAAACTTTATAAAGTCCATGGATCTATTTACATGTTTGACTGATTGACCTGATTTGCAGGTCTAACAAGTCTAACTATTTTTTTTCTTTTTTAAAAAAATTATTTTCATCGATCTTATTCTTAGATATTGAGAATTCAGTTTCACAACTAAAATCAACACAATATGTTATTATCTCAATATTGTTTTTTAAAAGTTATCATCTTGAAGTTTTTTTTTTAAAGTTAACCCATGTTTTTACCAGTTATCTAAGTTATCTTTAAATCTATAAAATTTATTAATTTAAATCGGGTTAGCTCCCATTTAGTTTTAAAAATTAATCTATATATATTTTTATCAATTATCTAAATTATCTTTATTTCCATAAAATCTGGATAAAGTTTAGCTGATGTACTAGTGTGTCCTCTATTATTGCACACACTAATCCTTGTGGGGGATAAACTTGTATAAATGATTAACACGATTTTAGGGATTGAAGAATTCCTAAGCTCATCTCTTCTCTGCCGATGTGCCCTAACTTACCGAGCACAAAATGCTTGGTGGGGGCACCTCCATATTTTGTACAGAAATTTAGTGATCTATAATCGAGCTCCTCTCTTTTCTTGCCATGTGTCCTGATTCCCAGCACACGAGTGAGCATCGAACAATGCTTTCGTGGGAGGCTTGTCTTCGAATGATTTGCACAGATTTAGGTGTCGAGCATCACGAAGCTCCTTCCTTCTCCATCCAGGTGTCCAGCACGGTATATCCCATCAAAGATTAGTTGTCCCACTAGGCATGGACATTTGCGACGCCGAGGGGCCAAATTATTTCTTTCTTGAAAATAATGTTCAGGTGCTTTAAAGAAGGAAGGAAGGAAGAAAATTCATCAATTAGGTTATAAATCTATCTAAGTTAAATAAATTAGTTTTATTTTTGTTAGATAAAAAAGTAGGTAAAGATAGCAAGTGAATCAAAATAAAATAAAAAAGAAAAGCAATCATAATAATTTGAAAATAAAACCTTTTACCACAAAAACAAAAAAATAGCTGAATTTTTAGTCAATTAAATATAAAAGGAGAAAATTAGGTAAAAAAAAAAAACCGATCCGAGTCAACCAACCAATGATAAGCTTTTGAATATTTATAAAGCACATTTTCAGTATATGAACACTCCAATTAACTGCTTCAGATTAACAAGCTTTTGGTTATCTGTTACTGTTTAACATGCATAATTCTATATTTAAAATGATATGATTCTTTCTTTTTAATACACCAATTTGATGTGGCGATATAATGTTATGAGTTACTTTTAAATTTGATGTTTGTTATAGTAACTTTCAAAGTCATCTGAAGTGTGTTATCTTTCTCGAACACTAGGTTGAGTTTTAATCATGATCCTCCTTTTCTTTTGGATAATAAATTTCATCTCTCCTTTCTCTTTCTCTTCCTCGGTTTTTTTGACTTGAATTTCTTGTTCATGGACAAGCAATGAATTGTATAGTTCATCAACTGAAAAAAGTAAATGTCTTAAGACATTTTAATTGAACAAATAACATAGTTATAATTTGTTGTAATAGATCATAAAATATTCTCTATCACTGTAACATCTTCCATTTTATCTCCATGAAGTCTCATTTTACTAGCTATAGCTGATGTTCTAGAGAAATATTTATTTATTGACTCTCTTGGTTTTATTTGAAGAGTTTCAAGCTTTTTGGGAAGAGCTTAAAGGTGTTGTCATTTCACTTTGATTTTCCCTTGATATTTTTTTCTTTATGGAATCCTATATCTGTTTGGAGCATCATTTTAAAGAATAGTCTAAGTATAGAACAATCTATAATTTGAAATAAGTAATTCTTTTCCTTGAGGTCTTCTAATTTTTATTCACCGTGAATTTTTTTTGTGTTGCATCCATTGATGTGTCTCTTTCAAGAATGCTAAACTTTATAAGATGACAATACTATTTGGATCTCAATTTTTTTTTTCATCAGCATACTTTAATGGTCATAATGACCATCGAAGCGTGGGATTGCAGGTTGTATATAGTTTATAAGATGCCATTGGTGATTGTTTCAATAATTTCATAAAAGCTTTTTTTTACTCTTCTCTCGTGTTTCACTCAACTCACAATTATCTTCACTTATATGTTTTACTCTCTTCTCGTGTTTCACTCACCTCTCAGTTCTCTTCACTTATATGATCACAAGTCTTGATACCATATGTTAGTGCAGATTTCCAAAATAAGAATTATACAAATAACATATCCAGAATGTTCTAAAAAATTTGCTACTATTTATTTAAATGAGTTCTGTCTTAAATAGACAACACAATACTCAAGAAGAAAGTTTACTTTATAAATAAATAGGGATCACAATCCTATAACTAACAACCTACCTCACTAACTCTGATTTTTCCTAAAAAATAACTAATAACATAAACAACTTTCTAATAGCTAGGAATATTGTAGAATTACTCCTATAAAATATCATAGTTGGTTGTTTTCCTAGAGAATAGCTCAACAACAAACTCCCTCCTAAAGAATAACTAACTTAATGATTTTTTACAAAAGATTGTAACATCCTTTTTAGTCCTAACATTAACAAATCTCTGATACCATTTATTTTTTGGATTGATAGTAAATAGTAGTGAAATAAAACATAAACTTATATAAAATATAGATTTTTATTGATTCAAATATTACAAGATGATAATGAGTAAAGTGAGCACATAATATTACAAGGTAGGACTTTTGCTATACTTTTAGAAGATTATGATACATTTATTTATACAAAAAACAAATTGCGCTAGATGTATTCCATTTTTTTTAATCGAATTGGTTTTAATCAATCATCATGAATGACATTTTAATCATTTTGAGATGGAAGGTGATAATAACATGAGGGATGATGTTTTGAGTGTCAAAGAACCATCTCAACCCAATAGCTTAAGCTGTTAGATGAGGGTCCATGATATGATTTATATTATTCTCTAACACACCCCCTCAAGTGAAAGCCCTTTGGGCTTGAAACTTGCACAGACCCACATTACTTTGTGCTTAATTTTTATCAAATAAATGAGAATAGTGAGATTCGAACTCGTGACCGCTTGGTCATCAAGGCTCTGATACCATGTCAAAGAACCATCTTAACCCAATAGCTTAAGCTGTTAGGTAAGGTTCCAGGATATAATTTATATTATTCTCTAACATTAAGCACTTTGAGTTGGCAAGTGATGATGATGTGAGGGATAATATTTTGAGTATTTTGAGCTAACAAGTGGATAATGACATCAAAGATGATGTTCTTGAATACTTTTTCTTAGAAAACATTCTTTTATTGATCATAAAGTTGTCCTATGATACCAAGACCATAATCATGTCTTCATTGGCTGGTTCATGGTCTTCATCATCAGAACTTAAGGTTTGAGAGAGAGCTTCTTGAAGTTTTTTCTTGTACTTGGATTTTGAGCTTGTTGATGCTAAGTCTTCTTGGATATTTCTTTTAGAAGTGATAAATATGAATTAATATTCTTGAGATGGAGATGGATATGATGGTAGTTGTTTTTAGGATTATAACCAAGTGGTTATCACTTGTGTACAAGCTTATTGTTTTTTGAACTATGAGCACCAGTTGACCTTAATGATCTTTGTTAAAGCAGGAGCATAACAAATTAATTCATCACTATCCTAAGAAATAAAATAATCCCAACACATTATCAAAGGGACTCTAAAAGTGAATATAAAATGAAGAGAAAGATGAATTGATGTTGATGATATGTGTTGAGTGAACAACTTTTGACCTTATAGGACTTTCTTAGGAAGGTTTTCTGTTTCTAAAGCATAGTATAGCCACCAACTATTATGAAACCATGCGAGAAGATTCTTTGAATAATTCTTATCAAGACAAATGAACTAATAATGATCATAGTTCTTGAGGCAAGAGGCATTAAACTTTGTTATTTGGTTATGAAGATAATTGTATACTTGGAGTTAAAAACTTTTAGAAAACCTTTTAGAAGTATATGGACTTTGGTTTCAGTCTTGATAAGTCAAGACATTTAGTATTTTGAGTTTTGAATAGTTAATTTTTTTGGGGTTATTTTTGTCTTGATTATGAGTTATCTTAATAGAGTTGGTGTCTACTAAGATAAAGTCATAAAATTGCCTTGTTTTTGATATATTTTCTAGAATATAATGAAAACCTAAAGGGAAATAATGAGGAATAATTCGGTTGGTATCTTTGTTGTAAAATTATTTTTCAATAACAAGGAGGAATATATCCATCTAGCAAAAAATTGTTCCTAAGCAATATTTTGAACATGTTTTTTCAAAATATATTTTGCGGATTTAAAATCAAATCATAAAAGAAATTCTATGAGAAATAAATCATCTTAAAAAGTTGAGATGCATAAAACAATCGATAATAATGGAATATTATTTGTTTTGGTTGATACTTATAGTTTTTTAACCATGTAAAGAATGAGATGTTATTTTGTATCTTAGTAAGATCTTCATAATATTCAGTTTGAATTTGATTTCTTTGTTCTTAATTATAGGTTTTGAAGAATTAATTTCTTAATTATGTGTTTTGTATTGAATAGAAATCATTTCTTTAATTTTCTTTATTGATTTGAAATTTTTCTTGAGTAACATTTAACTAATTTGTGTACCGCATTTTACCCATGTTGGTGAAATGGTTTGAGAGTCTAATTTCTCTTGAAACTCAATACCGTGAGGAAAACTTGTTTGACTAGTTTGATAATATTGCTTGGTGGGGCACCTTTATATTTCTTGCCAAGTGTCCTGATTCCCAACACATGAGTGAACATTGAATAATGCTTTTGTGGAAGGCTTGTCCTTGAATGATTCGCACAAATTTAGGTGTTGAGCATCATGAAGCTCCTGATTGGATTGCCAATGAAGTTTTGATAGTTTTCAAAGTTGAAAAATATAATCTTTTCTTACAGGACTACATAATTTGATCATTGATATTGCACACTTTGTATTGTTAAACCAATTTTGCAATGTGCACATCACAATTGTTTAACGTTGTTACTTGAGCGTTTGGCAACGTGTTGCAAACTACATTCCTTAAAAATTCAAAATTTTTTAATAAAATTAAAATTTTTTTGCGTGTTTGTATCGTTTTGATGCGCTAATCTCAAAAATAATTTTTTAAAAATAAGAAAACATCCTTTTGATACATTTCGGCACAAAAAATACTTTAAAAAACAACCGTAACCACACTCCCAAACCAACAGTTTTCAACTTTTGTAAACCGATTTTGCAATGGTTGATGTCTGACAAGAACATAGATTAATTTCACACTGGTAATGCAAATTGTGATTTGCCCATCAAATGTTTTCTAGAACTTGTTTGTTTTTGTAGTAGAAATTTTATTTTTAAGAGATTTTATTTTTTTATTTAAAATTAATTTTTAAATATTTTTGTATTTTTTTGATGGGTTAATATTAAGAATAAAATTTAAAATACTATTTTAATATATTTTCATATAAAAAATACTTTAAAAAACATACATTAACCCTTTTTTCGCTAGTTTATTTGTGGAGTTCGTCGTTTTGTTTTTGAATTTAAGACTCATTATTTATTGGCTATAGTTTAGAATCATGAATAATTTAGAGCTCATTAAATTCTGTTTTCTGATGATTAGTTTTAATTATTTTTCATTAACCATACTAAGTTTTATCCTTTATATACTGTTTTTAATTCTAAGAAAAAAAACTATTTTTCAAATTAATAATAATATGAATATATCTTTTAATTGTATGTATGGGAGCCTAGTTTAGGATCCAACCCAAAGTTTAGACCTGCAAAAACTTGTCTATCTACTTGCTTACATACTTACACATAGAAGTCAGCCCAAATCCGATAGCAACCGACTAAAACACTTGCTTGCTCAACTGTAGCTAGTACCTACTATCCCACTCCCCACCCTCCAAAAAGTCTTGCTTTAAGCAATCTGACATGTTCATGGGATATTGTTCATGATATTTTATATAAATAACTTAAACACTAGATTTAAAAATATTGTTTTAAAAAAATGTTTTATAAAATATGTATAAAACCAAAATTCAACATAAGAGTTTGACAGTCTATATGATAATCAGTGAAGACTGATGATGTAATAAGAATATGACTAAAAGTTAAGCTTATAAAAAAATAATTACTCTTATATGATTTTAGTGGTTGTTATTATGACAATACAATTAAGAATTTGTTAGAGGTCTTTTTGAGGATGAGCTCAAGGAAGAATCTAGTTGTACAAAAAGTTTCAGGAAACTAAATATGGTGTTAAAGATGTTTCTAGATATTTGTCCTTCCAAGCTCTCCAATTCTTTATTTCATAAGCTTGAAATCTAGAACTTAATAAATTTTGTGCATCATATTGAACTCCCTCATCCATTACTAGTTACATGTGATGAGGAAGATGAAGAAAAATTCAATTTTCTAAGTTGTTCCAAAACCATTTCTATTGAGGTTTTAAATAGAATTTGTCCCATTCCACACACTCATTCATATAATATTCATACTTACAAATCTAGAAAGCTTGTAGATTTTCTTTTCGTGCCTCTTCATGCTAGAATGTCCAAGTTAATTGAGTTTTTTAAATGTAGAGTTTATAATTTTAATGTTAAGATTGTTAAAAAAATTCAAGCAAGTAATGAAAATACAAATTTCAATTTGATTTACACAAGTATCATGATGTATTTAATATTAGAGATTATTTCATGATATAGTTTAGACATGAACACTGTTCTTTGAAAACCAACCAATCATAAATTGCAAGTAAGTAGTGTTAGATCATTCAAAATGTTGCAAATGATTAAATCAAGTATTTGTATCATTAAATTGCTACCAAACTTTGATGTTAGCTCTACTTTTAACATAAAAGGACCTCGTTATGTATAAAAGACAAGAATATATCCTTGATTGTCCTTTTGAAACCGACGTTCCATTATCCATATCATTAACATAAAAAGAACATATTAATACTACTTTGAATGCATAAGTTATTTTTAAAAGAGATTATAAAATTCAGTAAATCCCAGTTTATGAGCTAGATGATCATATTCATATTGTACTTGGATTATAAGAGAGACATTACAACAGCTTGATTTTAATCTTTAGGAGTCTTATAGGAGTCGCCTGGTGCTATACTTTATGGAGTTGAGTTTTTTCAATCCCGGAAGAGTTAATGGGAACACCATACTCGAAACATAATTCACACATGCATGTAATCTTCAATGATGGAGGTTAGCCTAATCGTTATTTATTGGTTGAGAAATTAGACTTTAGCTTATGTTTTAGGTTTAGGTTATTTGAACTTTTAGTTGGGTTTTATTATTAGATTTGATATTATTTTATTTTAGGCTTTAGTTTATTTTTAATTGGTTTTTGGCCAAATAGTCAATTTTTTTAGGATTTTGCTATTTATACACATTTTTTTAACATTGTAATCAATTTTGATGATGAATTATTAAAAGTTATAGAGTAGCAAACTTAATCTCCTTCTTTTCTCTTCTTCAACTTTTTTTTCTCTCACTTTCTTTAACTTTTTCTAGCTTTTTGACATACATTTTGTAAACTAGAGGGTTAATCCGATTTTAGACATCATAAGTTATGGTTTACTATAATAATAATAATGTTAATTTTTTAATGTAAAACAATATGTTTAATTCAAACCTACATGTGTATTATTATACATGACTTGCTTAAACAAAGTAGAGTCATCATACTAACTCTCATGAGGTAAAACCGTACAAGATTCATCCTCAGCATTCAACAGTTGGTTTTCGCTTACTTGGGGAGGACTATACTTCTTGAAATTTCTGTCAATCAAATGACCTTCTCTTGAATACAAATCATTGGTTATATCAAGGAAATGACCTGTCATTTCATTGAACTGCTTCAGCTGAGACAAGGGGATTATTACAGAAGATCGGCATGTACCTCTCCCCTGCAATATTAAACCTTAAAATGCTATAAATGCATCTCTTTTATAAAAATATAGAAAATTAAAGATTATAAACAGTCATAAGTAATGAACCTCAGATATCTTTAAGAAATGATCCTTCTCATTGTTTCCAAGATCAAAGCAAAATTGCTTCTGGCCTATTCTTATTATTTTTGAATCACAGCAACTACTACTTTTATAACAAGCAGACACCTTATTTGATTGTGATGTTGAAGAGTTCTGAGCATTGTCGGTCATTATAAATTCAGTTTTGGCATCTACAAGCTCCACAGACTGTTCTGACGGAATATAAATTTGTTGCTGCTACAAAATAGAAAAAAGTCTTTGTTTATTACCCTTGAAAGAAACCAACTTTGAACACAAATATGAAACATGAAAAATTAAATGCCAGAACCTGATATGGAGGGAAAAGAACTCTTGCAGTTGTATCAATCTCTTGTAATGTCCTCATAAACAATTGTGAACCATTGTTCTTATTCTTTCTGCAAGGAATGACAATGTTCTTGCATTCTGTGCTAGTTAATGCTTCTGAAACCTGCATGCATGGTGCTATTTTCATTGGAAAATTTGTTGAAAAATAGTTAATAGGCACAATTGATATCAAATGAGAACTTATTAGCCTTCATTGTATTAAGTGTTGGAAAGGTAATATTAAAGATGACATCTTGAAAACTTCTCACCCTCAACAATGTACTGCATGTTACTGGCATTAGAAATAACTTAGTGTCTAACTCATTATTGTGCAAAAATAATTTTAAAAAGGTTTTTTAGAGTGAAAAATGTATTTTTATGATGATCTATTTAAAGTGAATGTAATGACCATTTTAACCAATGATAAAAATAATAATAAAACTAAAAAAAAAAGAAATGAAGAGTCTAACATTAATGACCATTACTTAGGGGCATAAATGAAGCTTTTGGAATGTTTAAACAATATATGAATAAAACTAAAAAAAACTTAACAGGAAGATAAAAGGTAATATAAAGTGATAAATGTAAAGAATATGAAGTATTATTTGGTGAATTCTGTCCCTAAAATGGTATTATTCACCAAACCAATGTTTTTTATTTACCATAATAAAATGACATTGTGATATGTAAGAACTAAATATTAAAAGAAATTATGAGTGTCATGTTGATAAGTTCGAGAACACCTTAGAACTTATAGGGGAGGTAATTATAACTTTCAATTACATACTTAACAAAGTACCCAATAAAAATTTAAAAAAGACTTCATATGAATTTTAACAAGGTAAAAGATCTTACAAATGTAGCAATACTTTATCCTAAAAAGTTTAAGATTAGACCTAAAATTGTAGATTGTGTAAATATTAGACATGAATATAATAGTAGTGTATATCAATTCTTTGTACACAAGTTAAATGTTGAAGATATTCATCATAATACTATTATGGAATCAAGGAACACTATATTCTTGGAAGATGTGTTTCCATGGATTGAAACACAAGAAAGTCATTCATATAAAAGAACGATTAAGGCTAGCTCAACTGATCACCATCAATTAGAAGATGATGAAGTTAAGCTTAAAAGAAGTAAAAAGGGGGTTGTTGTCAATGAATAAGAAAAAAAAGTTTATAAACTTGTCAAATCATTATATAGTTTGAAACAAGCACCTAAACATTGATATGAAAATTTTGACAAGGTTATATGGTTAAATAAGTTCAAAATCAACGAAATTGATAAATGTGTTTATGAGAAAAATACATATAAAGGTTATATCATTGTACATTTATATATGAACGATATGTTAATTTTGAGTAGCTATGATCACATGATTAAGTCATACTAAGAATAAAAAAGTTGAGCACATCTAATAGATTGGTATTGTCTCAATCTTATTATGTTGAGAAAATTATCAACAAATTTTCTAAAGATAACAATCACATAGTCAAAATACCAATTAATATAAATGTACATTTGTCCAATAATAGAGATAGAGGAATAAACTAATTCGAATATTCTCAAATAATTATAAACCTAATGTATATTATGAACTGCACAAGGCCTCATATTGCTACCCAAGTTAGCAAACTAAGTAGATTTATAAGTAATCCAAATATTGATCATTGAAAAACAATATAAAGGATACTTAAATTCTGAGGTACACTTTAGACTATGGGTTATACTATATTGGTTACCTGATAATATTTAAAGTGTATAGGGTTCAAAATTCACTAGTGAATATATCTTCACACTTGGTGAACTAACTGTGTCGTGAAAATTCTCTAAACAAATGTGTATTATAAAATCCACGATGAAATAAGAGTTGCTCTTGATAAAGCTAGAGAGGAAACCAAATGAATTTAAATCTCTTAAAGGATATTTCATGTTAGTCAAAATTATTGTCAGTTATTTGTGTCCATTGTGATAAGCTAATCAACAATTCAAAAGTCATAAAATAGTATGTATAATGATAAATCTAGACAGATGCATTGTAGACATAATATTGTTAAACACTTTCTCTCAAATGAAAGTATTTTCATTGATTATGTAAATTCAAAGAAAAATATTACGAATCCACTAACCAAAGGTTTGTCAAGAGAGTTTGTGTATAATTCATCGATGGGAATGTACTTAAAGCCTTTGAAAATAAAAAAAAAGTGTAATGATAGTAATTATACCTAGTTGATAGAAGATTCTAAGATTTAGGTTCAAATAGGAAAATAAGTCATAACATTTTCGGTAGCATTATAAAATTATTATTTCCTGCTTATTTCTCTGATTAACGAAGTTCTAGTTGTAACATGATAAAAGGTAAGCTGAACTTATAATGATTTTCATATATTGGTACATTAAGTGGAGTATAGCATAATACTCTTTGTCATAACCCAATTTTTGACAACATAAATTCACAAAAATGAAATGAATGAAAAACATTTTGAGTTTTGGGCCAAGACAAGACAAATTAAAAGTCTTGAGAATTTAATCAAAATGGATTATAAGTTTGGGAGCCAATTGTGGTAGAAAAGGAAAGAATTGATAAGTTTGGGAACTTAATTGAACTTAGAATTAGTTTAATTAATGAAATTTGGAGCTTAATTGAAGAAATATAAAAAATTTAGGGTTGGTTTATGTCCAAATAACAAGAAATTAAAGTCCAAGGACCGTTGTGTAAAAGGCACCGCAATGTAGGGGTTTAATTACAATTTGGTCTAGGGGTCCGATTGAAAAATGTCAAAACATCGAGGACCAAATTAAAAAACAGCCGTCCTCGCCCTGAAACGGCGTCGTTTCACGCACATCCATTGTCTTTTTCCTCTGAAGACAGAGGAAGCCACCGGTAAAGAAAAAAATGAAATGTTGCCTAGATGGGCAGCCCAACACAACTCATATTTAGCCCATCGAGGTCCCGAATCCAAGCAGACTTCCTCTCGAACACGCTACTGGAATCCAGGCCAAAGTCTACCACCAACAGTCCAGGCGTAGCAAGACTGTTGGCATTCGAGTCCTAGCAGGAAACCGACTCCCAAGCCATGCTTATCAAGAGGAGAGATGTTGGTTGAGGCAGAGAAGGAAGATCCCTATAAATACCAAGGAAATCAACGATCAAAGGGGGAGAGATGACTGAAAAAAGAAGGAGTAGAGACAGGCATTGACAAAAAAATAAAAAGAGAAAAAAAACAAAGAGAACAAAAGAGAACATGAGAGGGATGAAGAAATAAAAAGAAACACCATAGCAAACAGAGAGACAGACCCATCAGGAGAACAAAAGACCAGAAAAAGAGAAAACATGAAGAGGCTAGCCGACTAGTCCTCCATCGTCTTCGCCTTTGTCTTCGCCCAGGTAAGTCTTCTTCCCTCTGCCATGTTATTGCATTTCAATGTTGGCAAAAACAGTGCTAAGGTAATTATAATTATTTTTGCACTGTGCAGTGCACGCGTGCTTGTTGTTTGTGCCGGTTACCAGTAACCGGGCTAGGTTGGCTGGATCCGACCAAACCCGTATGTCTGGGCTAGATCCACACCAGTAAAAAAAGAATGGGTCAGGTCTGGACCCTAGGCCCAACTGGCCCAAATTGTTGTTTGCTAAGGGTGTGTTTGCCAAAACATACCCTTATGCCTTTTCCATATACTTTATTCCCCTTCTATTTTGATATTTGGTCAAACAAGCCCTTTTCGATATAAAAAAATTCCCAAAATATTTGGCGACCATTATGGATTTATTTGTGACCCCTTTGCACTTTGTTTTATTTTTTTCTTTGGGTTTTTTATTTTTCTGCTATGTGCTCAATCTGTAGATCATTATTGTTAAATGCAAAAGTTGTTGCGCAACGATTCTTTTATTTCTGTCTAAAAAGAGCAAATAATAAAAAAGGGTAACTAAAAAGAAAATGACATAGAAAAATTCTTCTTCAAGTTCAATTTTTTGTGAAATTATTCACTAACGCTAGAGTCAGAAATATCATATTTTTTTGGGCTTGTGCAATGTTTACCAACGCCAGAGTTGGAAATATTCGTAGGAATGGTTCACGGATGCTAGAATTAGAAACATGATAGGGAGAATAAAAAAGAAAAAGAACAAATTCTTAGCAATTTTCTAAAGCACTCATGAGTCCAAGAGTTGTTTAGAGCTAAAATGAATACAACAATGAGAACTAAAACAAATCTTTAGATAGAGAATTATATGAGTACTATTATCTTGGTTTTCATAAAAATTAAATAGTTGAAGACATTGCGTTCATTATTTAGCGACTAAAAGCTTGTTTGAAAGTGTAATAGATGTTTTTCAAAGTGATTTTTACTTGAAAATACATCAAAATAATAAATTTTCATAATTATTTTACTATTTTTGACATTAACACATCAAAACAATAAAAAAATAATATTAACTTAAAGCTTTTTCAAAAGAAACAAAATTTGAAAATTTATGGTTCAACTGCACTCCTAAATGGTGCCTAAATCTGATAGTATTTCATCAAGAAAAGGTTGAAAGTCAAAAACTACATATCTCGATATAGTGGTCCACCAAATCAGCATTTCTCAATAAATTCTCAAGTCATTTTCAAACTAGATAGATAATTTTCATTCATGTGGGGAATTGTTGGGGAATTTATTAAAACATGGTTAATGAACACATTTAAGGCCAAATTAAAAGTAGCCACTGATTAGTACTTAAAAGTGCATTTTTATCAAGGTTTTATATCATCATTTTGCACTTGAAGTATCAATAACTCCTTAACTAAAGCATGTTTTATAATAACGTATCTAATATATTAAGATACCTT
>Ga0325414_1005632_pt1 | contig 13259 bp, 12 predicted proteins | sample PopdelMetagenome_8_FD_206183 | JGI IMG/M metagenome (GOLD analysis project Ga0325414, IMG submission 206183) | Populus deltoides microbial communities from Bellville, Georgia, United States - Leaf-PdKOR-R3 | ecosystem: Host-associated > Plants > Phyllosphere > Phylloplane/Leaf | place: USA...
CAGAAAATTGTAAATGTTTCTTGTTCCATCTTTTGCTTCAAAAGGAAATAAAAAAAGAAGAAAATTTCTTGCCTTCCCAGTTATTATTCATCATAGCAATTACCTATAAATGGTACAAGTGCTGCTCTATTTTTTCTGTGCTAAGAGGGTATTTAAAAGTATGGTAATTATTATATTTCAAAGTATTTTTTATTTGGAGATATATTAAAATAATATTTTTTTATTTTTTTTAAAATTACTTTTTACACCAGTACAAGAAATAAATGATACTAGTACTCCATTCTCCCTTCTTTTATGTTTGGATACTTTCGTTGTTCATTTAATAGTTTTAATAATTTGGTTCTATAAAATTGAAATAAATTTTTTTCCATTCATATATTTTTTTGTGTGCGGGTTTTTTTGCTTTTTATTTAGTTATTATAGTTTAGTTTTGTAAAATTAATATTTGATAAACTATGAAATAGTATTTGATGGAAACACAAAATAGGTCAAACCTTTTTTCTTTCTTGTTATCGTTTTCTTTTTTGATTGGATCTTTTTGCATCTCATTTAATAATCATTGTAGATCAGTTTTGCCAAATTGATGTTTAGTAAATCATAAAATGATGTTTGAAATAATAAATACGAGAACGATGCCAGATGGAAGAAATATTAAATAAAAAATAATAAAAATAAAATATTAAAAAAATAATAGAAATGCAATATAAAAAAAAGACAATCTATTATGATTGCAATAATTATCTGTAATGTTTTTTTTAAAAAAAATATTTTTCACTTGATTTTTCCCCCATGATACTTTCACATTAAGTTTCATTGAGATTGAATTTAATGTCTTGTTTCACCTGGCTTTATATAGATATCTTGATATTAAGAATATGTTTTAACATTACTAATTCGAGTCTCTCAAATTTTAAAGTCATTGAAGGCTTACATGGTCGTTAACTTCAGTGCCCGTAAAATTAGTCGAGGTGCGCACAAACTTACTCGGATACCTAGATTAATAGTAATAAAAAAATAAGTTTCAACATTGAGTTAATACTTAATTTGAAAAAATAAAATAAAATTTTATTGATTCAAACCAATTAAAACTTTTGGGATTCAATTTCCAATTAAAATAAATATTCAACATTTTTTTTGTTTTTTTATAAATAAAATCTTTATCTTAATTTCTTGACTTAATCTTTGGTTGGAATTAATATATTTATTATTATATATTTTTATTTATAATTCTTGATTTATTTTATTAAAAACTCGTATAAACAGATAATTTTTTTATAGTAAAAACAACGTTAATAACGCCTGCCTCCTTTTTTATATTGAGGAAAAAAAAATGTTCCATTACACTATCCATAGTGTAGTGCGAAAAATCAAACTATTTCTTGTAAAGTCATTTGAGTAATTATACTAATTGGAAAACTAAGAAAAATACGAACGCTTGAAGATTAACTTGCAAGATGAATGCAGTATGTGCTGATAAATATAAATTACATGGTGAATATATATTTGAAAAACCAAGGTGGATAATGTATAATTAAATAATAAATATTAGTTTAGATTTATAATGATTGAATAACTATCTTTTAATGTATATCTATCATAAATAAATAGAAATCGAAACATCTACACGTTTTTTTCTTCTATATTTTCAATCCTAGTTATTTTGTGTATATTTTTGCTCATGATATTGACTATCACCTTTTCTCGTATCCTTTTGTTATTATGTTATTGTATAAATTCAAAATAAAATAAAATCATCAACAAAGAAAATAAAAATAAACCCCAAAATATAAAGTATTTTACATCATACGAAGTAAGAAAAACAAATTCCTATCTAGAAAAAAAAAAATCTAAACCACATGGTCTTAGAAAAGATAAACAATTCCAACTTGATCGTGTGAAACCTACAACTAGTTTATACTATGTTGTAGTTTGTGGTTTATAGGCAAATACCAGAGTGTACCAGAGTGGAGTGGAGCACAATGATGGTTAGGATTTTGTTATGAACAACGTCCATGTGGATAAGAAGTTGGCTAAAGAAAAATGTATCAGAGACATGGCTGGTGTGACTGTTGACAATTAGGAGTTGTGGCTGCTAAAAACACTGGAAGTTGAAGCTAGGATGACCAGTATTGTATTATGCTCCAGTTGGCAGATTTCATTTTATTCAATTGTTATTTTCTATTTTATGTTAATGGTTTAGATAGTATAGAAGTGGTGCCAACTTTTTAGGATTTGGTTATTGAACAATTTGTTTAAATTGTAAGCAAAGACATGGAGTAATGCAAATAAGAATTTTAAATTTTATTTGCATTGAGATTGTTGGGTTCTCATGTATAAGAGGCGTGGCTGGTGTGGTTGCTGAAGATTAGGAGTTGTGGCTGCTAAAAACACTGGAAGTTGAAGCTAGGATGGCCAGTATTGCATTATGCTCCAGTTGGCAGATTTCATTTTATTCAATTGTTATTTTCTATTTTATGCTAATGGTTTAGATAGTGCAGTAGTGGTGCCAAATTTTAGGAGTTGGTTATTGAACAATTTGTTTAAATTGTAAGCAAAGACATGGAGTAATGCAGAGAAGAATTTTAAATTTTATTTGCATTGAGATCGTTGGGTTCTCTCTTAAATGAGCCCTTCACATATTTTCAAAATAGGTCATAAGGGAAGAAGGTCGGGTAAACACCATTCTTTACAGGTGGATTTCATAGTCAATTGCCCTGTAACTCGATCACAATCTTGGGACCATAATAGATTTCTTGGACGGTTAGGTTTTCTTAGGAGGTTTAAGGTCTACTATAAATACATACTATGTATCCTTATTTCGACATAGTAAAAAATAAAACCTCCTTACTCTTGTAGATGTAAAAACATTGTCGAACCACGTTAAATCTTGTATTAAGCAATATGAAGAGGTAATGTTCGAGGTAATCTTAATTGAATAACCACGTTAAACCACTTGTCGAGCATATGAGCTAATCTATGAGTTGTTGTATAAGAAACATGTAATGCATGAGAGTAAGCTAGCTGAAGTAAAAGCAAAAGGAGAAGCTGTTAAGAATTCCCAAACTAAGAAGGTCGAACTGTTGAAGAGAAAACTTGACAGAAAAAATCAAGACAAAACATTTGGAGGAGAAGAACGGGCTGCTGGAACACCACAATCAGATGATTGATACCAACAACAATCAACTGAACAGAAGCAACATGGACGAGCAAATCATACGAGCTTCCGTCTACGCTAGAAGGATCAGTCTCAATACTCAACAAGTGGGGAGAGATCTTCATCGATATCAGCAAAGTATAGCTGAGACTGATTTTTTTTTGAGAGATATAAGAAATAGAGGCTTTGCTTTTCCCCTTGTAAATGATGATGAATGAATGTAAAAGCTGTCATTGAATATTAATGAAAAGGGCTTGGACCCAATCTTTTGAACAATATATTGTACCGATGAGTATAAATTTATTGAGCATCGGCTTAGGTCAAATTTCCTCGATTGTTACAAAAGAATCGAAAATCTCTCCTAAATGGCGGCCATATATCATTCTGAAAATTTGTTTAACCCACGTCCAAACATGCATCATCATGCATAACAACGTATCTATGTGCATTTGTATTCATAAATCTTGGAATCTGCCCAAACAGGCATTCAAAATATAGGCCCCCCTGCCAAGGTCTACAATACAAGGCTTCACAAAAAAATGAAAAATAAAGAAAGGGCTAATTACCATAAAGAGTTCGACGATGTAAAAAATAACATGGCTTGGATGACTAGTTTACTCAAGCAACTCCTACGAGCATAGTCAAGGGAAGGGACATCTAGTCAGCAATCGACTCTACTAATACCACTAGCAACCCCAATTATCATCGACCCATAAAATTTAGAGGCAAATCCCGCTGCTAGACCACAAAGAACGATGAGCATTTTGATGGCTCACCCAACTATGCCCGCTTAAATGCCGACCACCATAGACCTGACTATAGGACAATCCCACGAGATTAAAACTTCTGGTCACCCCGAACAATATAAATGGGTTGCCTGGGAAGAAAGGTTGAGGGCTATAGAGGGGTTTGATGTCTATGACCCAATTAGAGCAACTGAGATATGGTACCAAATGTAGTAATACCCAAAAAGTTTAGGGTTTTAAAGTTCATTCAGTACACAGGGTTGGAATGCCCTAATACACACCCAAGGCTATATTGCAATAAAATGGTAGAGGTCATACACAACGACAAGTTCATCCAGGATAGCTTGTCTGGTTCCGCACTAAGCTCTTATATGACTTTAGATAATACCAAGGTTAAGAAATGAAGCGATCTCACAGATGCTTTCCTAAGGAAATACAAATTCAATATTGACATCGCTCTAGATCAAACGAGTTTGATGGTAATGGAGAAAGGCAACAAGGAGACAGTGAGGGAATTCACTCATAGATGGAACAACAAGGCATTGCATGTGCAACCGTTTTTGTTGGAGAAAGAAATGATGACTCTATTCGCCAATACTTTCAAATCTCCATACTATGAGTACCTGATAGGAAGCTCTGCTTAGCATTTTTATAATTCCATTGTTATCGCTAAAAGGATAGAGTAAGGGGTAAGAGCTGACAGAATATCGGAACCCACCGAAAAAAAAAGATTTGTTGGGAGAAGGAAGGATGCCGAAGTAAGCAATATAGAAGGAGGACACAAGGGTAAGAAGGATTTCCAAGCCTAACCTCCTAAAATACCCAATATCAACTTCGCAAAGTCTTTCCTAGTAAGCCAACCCACTTACCCTTTAGAAAACCAAACTGAAAGTAACCCAAGAAGAACAAACCATAAAAGCCAAGAACAACTCCCACCTTTACTAATGCCCTTAAAAGAAATGTATGCGAAACTACTAAGCATAGGTCATGTAGCCCCTCTTCCCTTTTCCATCACTTAAACCTCCTTTCCCAATTGGGTACAAACACATAACTAACTTGTGAATACCATGCTAGAAATCCTGGCCAAAAAACATTGATACTTGTTTAGCATTCAAGAGGAAGCTCTTGTAGTTATTCAAAGCATGATGGATAACCTTCGAGGATACACCCAACATCAATTCTAACTCGATGCCTAATCATGCTTTTAGTAGTAGGGGAGTGAACACAGTAGAATATGGAGAGAAAAAGAAGCAAGTTCTGAGGGTGACCATGGATAGGTTATATGACATGTTAATTCAAGCTGGTTACTTGCCCAACAAAAAGTGTAGCAAGAAAATGAGATAATTTTTGTAGGTTTCACGAAGCAATAAGACACAATATTGAAGAATGTGAAGGGTTTCACCAAAAGGTGACGTAAGTGATGACTCTTGATCTTCTATAGACAAAGGAGAAGGAATAAGATGAAGTTGGCATGATAGGTTTCGAGGCAGGGAAAACGAAAGTGTGTAGAATTCAGCCCACTGGAAGCAATCCACCAAAACTTGTCTTGACAAGGCTTGCCTTTACCCATAACAAAAACTATAACGCATTGCCTCATAATTATAGAGGCTTCTCTCCACTGTTGTAAATTAAGATTAATGAATTAACTCAGAGTGGCAGGTGTTTCACACTTAAAGAATTGGAGAAGCAACGAAAGGCCAAGGGTAAGGAGGTTATGGAAGCTATTAGAGGTATGAAGGTGAACAAACCAATAAGTGAGGAGGAGGATGGTGAATTTCTAAAACTAATAAAGCATAACGAGTACAGTGTGGTAGAACAACCGAAGAAAACCCCTAGCAGGATATCCCTCATATCTCTTATCCTAAGTTCCGAGCCCTATCGCAACACCTTGCAAAAAGTTTTGAATGAGGCATACGTTTCTCAAGACATGACCCAACAGACTATGGAGCATTTGGTTGGAAGAATCCAAGCAACCAACTACTTGTACTTCACCAAAGATGAGCTCGACGTCAGAGGTCATAACAAATCTCTATACATCATAGTAAGGTGCCAAGATTGCACCATTGGCAAGGTATTGGTGGATAATAGCTCAACCTTGAACGTACTCCTGAAATATATGCTGGATGAAATACTAGTTGATCCAACCCGTATGTTGCCAAGTATTATGACGGCTAGGGCATATGACGGTTCTCCAAGACAAGTGGTAGGGACCATTGAAATAGAATTGTTCATTAACCAGCAAGCATTCCTAGTAACCTTGCAAGTAATGGACATTCACCTTTCATACAACATGTTACTAGGAAGGCCTTGGATACGTGCTACTAGCGCTGTGACTTCCTCCTTACATCAATGTCTGAAGTACATTGTTAATGGAACATTGGTAATAGTTAAGGCTGAATAAACCCTGATAATGGTACAAAATATGGCAATACCTTACATAGAGACCAAAGAAAGCAAGGATGAGAATCTCCATGCATTTGAGATTGTTAATATAGAATGGGTTCCAGAAAATTTGATGTTAAGAAAGCTAGTCATTTCTGAAGCCGAAAGGATGACAACTAAGTATTTCTTAAGGCATGGACTTCCTTTTCGATACAACCCTGTCACTGGAAATCCGGAAAGGATAAGCCCGATAAGATGAAAAACTGCAAATCAAAGATTTAGGCTTTAAACCTAATAATAAAGACTATAAGAGAGTTGCCAATATCAGGCTAGAAAAGAGACTAGCTAGGATGGAAATGAGTACCAAAGAAGAAAATATTATCATTCCCCCGATCCATATATCATTCCCTAAGGCTGTTTATGTGGCCTGCTCGGAAGACACGATGGATGTCCCTATCCAAGGCATGGCTGCTATGGGTATCAACACGTTGGAGAAAGATGGTGGCAAGGTTAAAAGTCACAGTAAAATGGCGGAAGAGGAAGAATTGCTACCGCAACTAACTATCCATACCGTAGATGAGATGCCTGTAATGGCCTTCGTATGAAAGTTGGCAAATGGAAAAAGATTCCAGAATTGGGTGACTCAGGAAGCACCTATAGTTTTTAAAAAGTAAATGACAATGTTTCATGTTTGCTTTGTGTTTTGTTTGTTTTTTTTTTTTTTTATGTTTTCATACCAAGCTGGCAATGTTGGCTCAAGATGCCAACAATTTGGTTTCGCTGTGTTTGGGCCTTTTCTTTTATCAATGAGATCATGATTTTTCACCATTTTCTATCTGTCTTTCTTTTACAAAACATTCATTTACACCTTTCGCTTTCATGAAATCTTAAAGCGAACCATCCACAAAATCACTAGCATATTAAATTGAGAATGAATGGCCAAATTTTAATGAGTATACAATTACAATGAAAGAAAATGAATGGGAAAAGGATGATGTGAAAGAATTCACTAGATTAGTAGAACAATTAGAGTAAATTCAAGAATCAGCAAAAAAGAAAAGGTTAAAAACAGTTAACTTGGTCCTACGCAGATATGCCTGGTCTGGATATGAGAGGATAAAAAAGAGTTAAAATAGGGACTCAGATCACTTCCAGTGAAAGAGAGGATTTGATCTCATTACTGTGTGTGTTTATTGACATGTTTGCTTGGTCCTACGCAGATATGCCTGGTCTGGATACTGACATCGTAGTACATAAGGTACTATTGAAAGAAGGGAGTATACCCGTGAAGCAAAAAATACAGAGAACTTGGTCGATAACGCAACATGAAGCTCAATATACTCCTTCATGGATGGTTTCTTTAGGTATAACTAGATCAAGATGGCTAAAGAAGATAAAGAGAAAACGACTTTCATTACACCACGAGGAACCTTTCAAGTAAAAGGAGAATGACAGACAAAAGATGAGAAGCTGAGACCATATCAAGAATATCTATCCAAGCTAATAGAGGAATTTGACGAGATAAAATTCACTCATATGGGAGAGATAAAAATCGGTTTGTCAATGCTTTGGCTACCCTGGCTTCTATGGCCAAAATTGATTGTGGGAATGGAATCCCCAGCTCTCCTTTTCAATTTGACATCTTCATGGTCTTTTGCGATGTAAGGAATCAATGCAATCGGGCCTGTCAATCTAAAAGCCAGTAACGGGTACCGGTTTATCATAGGGGCCATTGACTACTTCACAAAATGGGTAGAAGCTGACTCATATGCTCATGTAACCAACATTCTTTATGTGGTAAGGAGGTTCATTGAACAAGATTTAGTATGTCGATATGGAGCTCCTGAAAAAACTAGTGACTGATAATGCTCAGAACTTTAATGGGAGAATGACTATGGAGCTTTGCACAAAATAAAAGATCAAACATTTAAATTCATCCCCATATAGACCAAAGATGAACAATGCCGTGAAAGCTGCCAATAAAAACATGAAAAAGATCATTTAAAAAATGGTGGTCACTTATAAGGATTGGCATTAGATCTTGTCGTTTGCTTTTTATGCATATTGCACTATAGTTAGGACGTCAACAAGTGCAACCCCATATTCTTTAGTATACGGAATGGAAGTGGTATCGCTTTTGGAAATGAAAATCCTATCCTTAAGAATAGTGATATATTTTGAGCTAGAAGAAGCCGAATGGATGAAAGTGAGGTATGAGCAACTAAACCTGGTCAATAAGAAGAGGATAGCTGCAATATATCACCACCAACTCTTCTAGAAAAGAATGGCAAAAGCCTACAACAAGAAAGTCAAATCTTGGTATTTCCAAGAAGGAGACTTGGTACTAAGGAATATTCTAGCTTTGCCTAATGAAGGCCCCTGCGTGGTAAAGAAGGCATTCTCTAAGGGAGCCCTCATATTAAAAAGATGTATGGAGATGACTTGCTTAGGCCTATGAATTCCAACGCTGTAAAAAAATAATATGCATAGTGTGCTCATTTTGCTTTGAATTAATACATCTTGTATATTTTTTGCAAAAAAAAAAAAAAAACCAAAACAAAATTAATGATATGTCAAAAGGCAACCCCCTAGGAGGTGGCTAAATACCCAGAAACCAAAACAAATGACAAAACCATCAAGTTCTTATTGTGAGAAAACTATGCAGAACAAAAGACAATGAAGTTTTTATAAATCACAAAAATCACAGAATAAACTTAAAAGACCACTACGATGGTAAAGTTAAATTTATCAGTTCTAACTAGTCTTGCTTGAAATGAGAAAAGACCACCTTTGATATCCATAAAGAAAATATATCCATTGTAATTCCTTTTTAAGCCTGGTAGAATCCTTCTTTCAAAGAGAAACCCTGACCTGAGACACACCTTACACTAGGGGCAAATGAGAAATGATTTTGTTGGTCAAGAAGATTAAGACCACAACATAATTGGTGGTAAAGAGATTATTAAACCCAAAGTTTTGGAAAGGACTAAAAGTGAAAAGCCTTAGACTAGGGGGAAGCTAAGGAAACCTAAAAAAAGGTTGTAAGGAAGCCATAAACGGACATTGCCCGCACTTAAAAACAAATCAGGTTCTAATGCCAAGAGTCAATGTCAAAGGTTTCATCTTAAAAAAAAATAAAGCCTAAAATGAAGCCTCTAGCACCTTCAAATAATTGGTTATCCATCAAAATAGAACTTCGAGTTACATTACAGCCTCTATTAAAAGAATGATTGAACTTTTAGGTAAACATATAATGGGTAGCATGATTGTACATTTTTCTTTTACAAAGATGATGAAATAGAAAAAAGGAAATAATGATGCTAAAGATGGGTAGGAAACCCTGATTTTCCCTTTAAATCAAGTTTTGATATGGGCAATGAGTCATATGCTGACCATTTGATTTTGATGACATTGAGAATTCTTGTTTGGTAAAAAGAAAACATTTTTTTTGAATTATGATGAAGTTTCCTATCCAATTTTAAAAGACAAAACTTGCCAATAAAAATATAATGGTCATATGACATTTGTTTTACAAAGATAGCAAGGGAGTTAATGAGTAGTTGATGGTGATCCCAAGTTTGAAACCCTTAAACAATGTTTGAGCCTGTAAACTCTTTTCTTTGTTGACCACGCAACCCAACCTTATTATGTACTTAAGAAGTCCTTTCTAATCAAGCAAGCAAGATAGACTGATAAATGACACACTTAAGGAATCAATTGTGAAAGTAATGATGAATTAAAAAACCTTTTATCTTTTGCTCGCGTCGAGAGAATCCAATCACAAGACTTCAAACCAGTATTTGAACCTTCTCAAAGTAGGTCAACTTCTATAGCAAACGCCATGATAAAACACTTTTTGACATAACATTAATGAATCTTGGATTTAAAAAAAAAAACAAGATAAATCTTGCAAAATCTTTGTTAGGGAAATCACCCTAAACCCCCCAAAGAGTGTGTCAAAAGTGTTAAAAGCTCACAATGTTGTCACAAGATAGAGAGTTTCGTAGTCATTTCTAATTTATGATGATATTCATTATAGCCATAACAAAAAAGCTACACAAGGCAACTCAATGCTCTAGCAACTCACACGAACTTACTCGGGTGAAACAAAGAGAAAAACTAGCCAGAATAACCGTCCCAGAAATTACAAACCTCGGTGAAGATTGTGAAGAAAATGAAGGCGCCTATATTTCAAAAGGCATGCATTGCATATGATCTAACCTCGAAATTAAAATATTAATTGTCTTTCTAGAAGAAGAACGATGGAATTTATGAGCAGAAGACAAAAGGCTTTATCGTAATATGAACGCATAAAAACTGGTATTTGTTTTAATATACCATGAAAGAGTATTTTGTTTTGATCTTTGAAAAAAAAAAATGAAAGGCTTTGGTCCTAGTATTAAGTTGAAAAAAAAAAGGGCAGGTCGCCCATGAGAACATACAGTTTTTTAAAAGACCAAGTCACCCATGAAAATAGACTATTTTCTAAAAAAGAGCAAGTCACCCATGAAAATAAACAAGTTTTTGAAATTTTAAAATGGCAGGTCGCCCATAAAAATAGACTAGTTTCTGAAAATAGGCAAGTCGCCTATGAAAATAGACTAGTTTTTGAACTTTATAAACGACAAGTTATCAATGAAAATAGACCATTTTTTGAAAGAAAAAAAAATAAGGGGAGGCATTTCACCCATGAAAATAGATCAATTTTTAAAATTTAGAAATGATAGGTCACCCGTGAAAATAGATAATTTTCTGAAAAAAGACAGATCACCCGTGAAAAAAGACTATTTTCTAAAAAAAAAGAGCAGGTCGTTTATGAAAATATACCAATTTTTTAACTTAAAAAAGGACAGGTCACTTGTAATATCCCAATTAACAAAACAAGTTAAACAAACTAATGACACAGAAATAACATGGTAATTGTTTTTTGATTTTTGAATTCATATAGAGGTTGATAAAATTTCAAAAGAGTTTTCCCTATAGTTAGACATACCAAATTATCGACAATTGCCTACTTTTCAAGGCTTTTATAACCACATAAGTTATTCATCTCAATTTCCTTTTTTTTTGTCCCAGCCTTAGAAACATTCTCAACATCACATAAACCATTCATCTTTCAGTATTAATATCACATACATTTTTAAAAGTATAATTCGAAACATACGTTAGATCAGAGGAAAGAATTATTAAACCAATCATTCGTAATTATCCTAAGATGTACATATGCGTGTGTAAGTAGGGCAATTTAGTTTAAAAGAGAACATGCATGGAAATTGTTTTGAAAAGTACTTAGTTATCGTTTACATATTACGTTCGTCTAAGGACTTCATTACATGAGATATACAAAGATAAAATAACATCATTGCAAAAGAAAGTTATTGTTTAAATTACAAAATCTATTACATGCACAATAAAAGTTCCTTGAAGTCCTGGAATCCATTTGTCATCTAGTTATTCGGTCCACCGATATATGAAGGTCCTGCAATAAAATTTAATAAGCAAATTTTCAGATTATGATCATAGTTTTATCTTCTAAGGATAATGAGATTCAGAGTATCCATTCGCTTATCGAGTATTCTAGGAATTCCTCATGAATGATAGTCATGACTTTCATAACAATTACGTAGCATATCTATATACTCATAATCACAATTTATCTACTCATGCAAGATAAATCAAGAATTTTACACGACTACGCTCAACAATCATTATAATATAATGGTTTCTCGAGTTCTCCGGAGGGTCTTCGCTTTATGGGCCATTGCTCATTACAAAGGCAAACTCAAATTCATCGGTTTTCAAAGCTATGAAAAACAATACCAACATTGGCTTTCACTCATTTCGAAAGCAAATCAAATTTGTTGGTTTTCTTGACTTTGAAACAATACTAACATTGGCTTTCACTCATTTCAAAAGCAAATCAAATTCAATGTTTCCCATAGCTTCAAAAATCAATCCCAACATTGGCTTTCGCTCATTGCGAAAGCAATCTAAATTCAATGGTTTCTGCATCTATAGAAACAAATCCAACATTGGCTTTCACTCATTGCGAAAGCAATCCAAATTCAATGGTTTTTGCGTCTACGGAAACAAATCCAACATTGGCTTTCGCTCATTGTGAAAGCAATCTATTTTCAATGGTTTCCGCATCTCTGGAAACAATTCCAACATTGGTTTCCACTCATTGCGAAAGCAAATCAAATTCTTTCTAAGCTCATATTATATTCATGAATCATCCATATTACTAACTTCGTAATTCATCACAAATATTAAGGTTTAAGACTTAACTTCATGATTTATGATCGATTCAAATTCGTTAACTTCTGATGACTTCAGAGATCTTTTTTTGCATTGGTCTTTCAATCATTACAGAACAATTCAATTGCATCAGTCTTACATTGTCTCCAAAATTTTATCCATAACCTTCTAGCCATAGTAATCATCAAGAATATAGAATTTCAGATTTAACTAAGTGACACGACCAAAAGATTGATGTCTTCTCCCAAGTGCAGGAGTGTCGAAGTAATAAATAACCCGGCAAGACCGGGGTCGAACCACAGAGAGGTTAATTGTATAAATTATAGTTAACAGCAACACAATAACAACAACAATAATAGTAATAATAATAATAATAATAAAGAAGAAGAAGTTGATGAGAACTTTGAGATGGAAGATTAATGTAAGGATTAAACAATGATAACAACAAATGTCAAGGTTAGAGGATCCACTAATGGTATTTCAAACAAGTATAGTATAAAATCTTATTATTCAATTGGAAACCACACACAAAGGAGGTTCCAATCAGATTATAAATTGTTAACATGATTACATTAGTTATCTTATTCGAATTATGCTAATACTTGTAAATGTTGTCAGGCATTCATGATTATAACTTATGTTAACAACAAATCAAGTTCCTTTCATAGCTCAGGTGTCGATTATACCATACAGTATGGGCTATGAAAGTGCCAAGTATT
>Ga0325414_1005635_pt1 | contig 13255 bp, 5 predicted proteins | sample PopdelMetagenome_8_FD_206183 | JGI IMG/M metagenome (GOLD analysis project Ga0325414, IMG submission 206183) | Populus deltoides microbial communities from Bellville, Georgia, United States - Leaf-PdKOR-R3 | ecosystem: Host-associated > Plants > Phyllosphere > Phylloplane/Leaf | place: USA...
GTTTAAGAATGAAATTAAAATTAAAGACAAAAAAAATAGAAAGAGTTAATTTTTTCATAGTGAAGGAGCTAGGAAAAACCCTACTTATTTTTATATATTTGTTAATGTTAATATCAATTGTCATCTCATGTGAAGTAATGTTTGGATTCCAAGATTTGTTTTTTTTTTCTTTTTATCTATCTATCCATCTATCTCGTTTTTTTGTATGCTCATTGGTGGAAAGCCACGCATGCCACTGAGATTATATTCGACAAGAATTCCATTCCAAGCTAGGAAGGGATATTCTATTTGTCTGAAACATCATTATTATTTTTTTATTTCAACGATTTAACCATTAAAATCACTTGTAATTAATTTACCACTGCACTTCAATTAACTAGTCGGTCTGTTGGGCACTTAATTTTCCATCACACATCTAGAAATTAAAAGAGTTACCGTTATATGCATCTCCTCTTTATGTCTCTAAGAACATTAATATTAATATATGCATTAATTGCTCGTACTTCTCTTCAAGTTCCATGGGATTTGCCTAACAAAAGAAAGAAAACTTGAAAAATACAATAGCTAAACACTTGCTTGTATATAGATAAGTGGAATAATTGTATTAGTAGTACACCAACTTTACACTTTCATCCATCAAGTATGTATATATATGAACTTCAATTTTTTTTTTTAACATTGATTTTTTAAAAAAATTTCAATCTAAGTATTTTTGTTTATCTTCTGTTAATTTTCAGGGTGTTGATGATATTGTGTTATTTGTTCTTAATTAAATCCTTATTTGTTTTTCATCTTTTTTTATTGTTCCAATTAAGTACATGAACATTAATCTTTTTCATTTTCATTCACCAATGTTTTTTTTCATTGCTCTAATCAAGTACTTGAATTAATTATTCATTTAATAATGTGGGTTTTCTTAGTAAAAGTACCCTCTACAATAAGATTACTTTTGATAAATGAAATAATATTAAATTAAAATAAATGGTTCTAAGAAAGTTAAAATAAATCCTATAAAGATGTGAGTTTTTTTCATTAATGGTAATTAAGCCATATATTACGACATGGAAACCACATAAAAAAATATATATTTGAATAAAGGGACCTAGTCAATTTAAGAAGAGTAGGTAGAGGTTTCACGTTAAGATAATAAATATTTTAATTGTATCAATAATTTATTTTTAATTTTAATTAATTATAAAATAGTTTTTAATTAGTCTTTATGTAGATGATTTACCATTGATGAAATGAGTTTACGCCTTAAATGGTTTATTTTAATTTAAAATGTTTTATTTACTAAAAATAATCTTATATTTGAGGGTACTTTTACTAAAAGAAATCACATTAGAAAATGAAAAAAAATGAAGTATATATATACTTGTTTGGCACAATAAAACGTTGGTGTATCAAAATGAGAATTATTAAAGTTCATGTACTTGATTGTAATAAAATAAAAGTAGGAGTTCAAGTTATAATGTCATAATAATAATGCAGTTATTTCATACAAAAACGTCCAAGCTTTTGCTGGCGTTAGAAGATGTGAATGGGCATTCCAAATGATCTGCTGGGTGTAACTTGAGAGTGATTGTTTATATATTTACACACACCCCGGCCCTAATTAATTAATAACAAGGAAACAATTACTAATTGATGTGTTCAGAAACTTTTAACTAGATTCTTGTGGCTGAAGATCAGAGAATATATATGAAGATCTTAAACGTGTTTTTACTATTATTTAATACCATATAATTTTCCATAGAGACGTATATATATAATTATTTTATTAATTCATCTGATCTTCACAAATGAAATTATATGATCGATCAAGATTTATTAATTCATGACTAATATGCTAATCTCCCGGCAAGATAAACAATGCATACATGTTGACCCCCACGCACTGCTTGTCTTCCGAGCTGATTCATTCAAGCTTGAAACGTTCTTGAACAGAAGAGATGTAGCTTGTAGCCTTGTTATCTATTCTTACATCACCAACAACCCCAAAGAACTTATCAAATTGGCTTAACTTGTCGTGGCGGTTGTCTGATGCCGGCACTATAAATGAGACCTTCTGCTTTTGCGGGGCAATCGTATAGTCCTGGTGGACAACGTAAGCCACTGAAGCAATTGTTGGAGAAGTCTGGCTTGGCTTAACCTTGCCGCTGTACTGTACATTTGAGGAAGGCTTCGAAGATGATCGATAGAAACGCATCAACTTGCCCTTCATGAACCCTCTGCGCTTGCGGTTGGACTCCATGTTACTTGAATTTCAGCTTAAGCTAGCAGTAAATCCAAATCGTCTGATTATTTCAGTGGGAAGAGAGGGTGTATATATAATAGTGGCATTGGCTACTTTTTTCTTGTGTTGGAGGGTTACGTACAGATAGCTAGACATGAAAAGTCCGGAATGTGCATGCAGGTCCCTCGGGTAAATATCTTGAAAGCATAATCTCCTTTAAATCTAGAACTCATAGGGTACTAAATTATGGGTAAGATATATTCCAATTATTAGTTAAACTGCTTTCCAAGATATGGAGAATTCATTAATCTTTATGCTCTCCAGAAGCAAAAAAACACGTAATTTTTAATTACCACTGCCGAAAGATTGGATTTCTATCATATATTTTATAGGGGTTGGGAATTCCTACCCTACACACACGTTAAGGGAATTTGTCTCCGGGAGACTAAGTGCCCTTATCAATTAGGCAGCATATATAGTGGATCATCACATAAGGTAGAATAATCTGCATGTTTTCTTTCTACGTTGTTTGCCCTTGTTTAGAATTCAAATTAAGTCATTCCCTGATCTAGCAGTAAGCACCTCGGCACCAGGCCGCATATATCCCTCATAAAATGTCCATTTTGGAGAATAAACAAGAATAATGCTTTACTTTGGTGAGGCTTAGGTGTACTTCAGCTTTTGGCCCAAGGTGGTGTACCATCAATCGCAAGAAGCACTTTCGGAGAGTTCAAAGGGGTTCCCTTGATGGGATAAAGCTCAGCAGAATCAAATCCTAGCTAGCTAACAATTCCATAATTGTCTCTTCAAGAAAATAGGATAAAAGAAAAATCCGTCTTTTATTTTTTAAAAACAAATTCTTAGTCATCGAGAATAAGGTAAAGATATGATACTGCATCTCCATGATCAACTTGTACATTTAAAGTGGCTTTGTTTGAAGTGTTAATGGCTAAGATTATTGCAGTACCTATCTATTGAGTCAATTATGTTTCTCATTTTGTTTATTCACAAGGCATATTCGGACAACATGAGTGTGTAAGGGTTCATTTTCCTTTTCTTAATTTCATTGTCTTGTAAACATGTACATTAGAAATTCCAAATTCTTGTACGGTTAGAATAAAATTAAACTATTCTCTACGAGTGATCGAGGTATGTCTTTTTCAGCACTTTCCCTCTGATTTGGATTACAGATTACGTATTGTACGAAAAAGAATTGCGGATATAAAGACGAAATAAATCTCAAAATTAGCAATAGCAGATACAAGCATGTTGTGAACTATTGAATTGAAATCTGTTGATCACGTAGAAGATTGTGCAGATCACGTAGAAGATGGTGCAGCAACTAAAAATCAGGCCAAACCTTAGCAAGCGGAGAAGACATAACAATAATCCTGGACCTTTAGTTTCGGTTCTGTTAAATGCCTTGATTTATGTTTTCAGTTTCTACTTTTGAATTTTATATAGCAAATTAGTAGGAGTGATTTACTCATAATTATATTATAAATATCTGTCTCTGTACACAACAAACAATCGAAATAAGAAAACAATTCTCCTCATCTGTCTCTGTGAAACTCTACATGGTATTAGAGCCAACAACTTACATTCTCTCATAAAGATTCTTCTCTGTCCATTACTTACATCTTCTCCTTCTAAACTCCTTTCTCAGATTCCTCTTAGCCACCATGGCCGCCTCTTCCCCTGCTTCCCTTACTTCTGACAACACTCTACCTGTCTTCAATCCTTCTTCCAGCATCAATATCACCAAACTTACTCGCACCAATTTTCTAAATTGGAAAGCGACCATGCTTCCCTATCTCAAAGGTCAAAAAGTGTTTGGCTATGTTGATGGCACTATTAAAATGCCTGCAAAGGAAATTCCTCACAGTGATGGCACCATGCAATCAAACCCAGCCTGAAACTCAAGACAATCTTCTTCTCAGTTGTATTAATGCCTCTCTTACTGATGATATACTCGTGCAAGTAGCACAATGCACTACTTCTCATGCAGTTTGGATATCTCTTCACACCACCTTTGCTACACAATCAAAAGCTAAGGCCATCCAAATCCGTTCGCAGCTTGCTACTGCTCGTAAAACTACTCAGTCTGTTACAGAATATTTCTTGTATGTGAAAAAGCTCCCTGATGAACTTGCTGTGGCAGGTCAGACACTCAAATGTGATGAAATTATCACATACCTACTCACTGGTCTAGGACCTGAGTATGATTCTCTTATCACCACCATTTCAATTAAAGAAAATGTCACCTTAGAAGAGGTGTACTCTATGCTGCTCATTTGTGAGGCACGTATGCAGCATCATCAGCAAGCTCTCCTGTCTGCCATACCATCAGCTAATGTTGCTACCAAGCAACAATCCTTTTCTGGATCCCGTGTCCGCAACAACAATTTTACCTTCCAAGGCAGGGGGCGTGGCCCTTCCTCCTTTCATGGTAGAGGTAATTTCCAAACTGTTTCTCGTCCAAATAACAACTACACTAATATTTAGTGTCAGCTCTGTGATAAACCTGGCCATACTGCGGCTCGCTGCTTTAAGAGATTTGACAATCAGTTTCTTCCTCAACCTTTTTGACCAAATCCTCAAGCCAACATTGCCTCCAACCAACACATTCAACACTCATTGGAGCAAGAATAGCATGCCGACACTGGAGCTACACACCATTTGACTAATAACTTCAACAACCTTAATATTCGTCGTGAAGAGTATGCTGGAAATGATCAGATTCAAGTCGGAGATGGCACAGGTTTGCACATAACTCATTTAGGCAAGGCATCTTTATCTGCACACTCTAAATCTTTTATCCTTGACCAAATATTAGTTGTCCCTCAAATTACAAAAAATCTTATTTCTATCAAAAAATTCATTGAAGATAATTCTGTTTATTTTGAGTTTCATGCTTCCTGTTTTTTTATCAAGGATTACTCGGGAAACACCCTGCATAAAGGTGTCATCAAAGATGGTCTCTACTGTTTTTCACAGCCTCTTCAACATTTATATCCCAAAGCTCTTGTTGGTGTTCGTGTTTCAGTCTCAGATTGGCATTGTCGTCTTGGGCACGCCTCTTACAACACTGTCAATCATGTTATCCGCTCAAATAATCTTTCCTTTCTTTCCAATAAAAGACACAAGATATGTCCTGAATGTGAGATGGAAAAAAGCCATAATTTACCTTTTTCCCCTTCTGTACCTCATGTTACTAAGCCCTTGGAACTCATTTATTCAGATGTTTGGGGGCCTAGTTCCATGATTTCCAGCTACGGCTCTCGCTATTATGTTTGTTTCTTGGATGCTTTTACAAAATATATTTGGTTATTTCCTCTTAAGTAAAAATCCGATGTTGAAAATATTTTCTTACATTTTCAAACGTATGTTGAACGCCATTTTAATACCAAAATTAAGGCCATTCAAACTGATTGGGAGGTGAGTATCGTAGATTAAATACATATTTTTCCAAATGTGGTATTCAACATCGTCTAGCTTGCCCGTACACACATAAGCAAATGGGAGCTGTTGAAAGACGACATCGTCAAATTGTTGAAATGGATCTAGCATTATTGGTCTATGCTAATCTTCCAAAACCATACTGGGAGGATGCATTTTTAACGGCTGTTTATATAATCAATCGTCTTCCAACTAAAATTTTAAACCATTGCTCTCCTTTTGAAAAGGCTTATCATCAAAAACCAAATTATAACTTTATGCGTGTGTTTGGTTGTGCTTGTTGGTCAAATTTACGTCCTTATAACAAACATAAATTTGATTACAGATCAAAAACATGTATTTTTATTGGCTACAGTCTCTCACATCAGGGGTATAAGTGTCTCGATTTGTCTACTAGCAAAATCTTTATGTCTCGACATGTCATATTTGATGAACTTTTCTTTCCCTACAAATCTCCCTAATCTGTGTCCTTAGTTCCCGAGTCCACTGTTATCACCTTACCAGCCAATTTACAACCCAGTGTTTCGAATTCCCTAACTCTTCTTGCAGGTGATGTTACAAATGCCAATCATGTCTCTCCACATGACCCTGATCTCATTCCAGCTACTGTTACTACAAATGTTATTTCAAATGAAGTTCCAACTCCAGCACTGCATGCGGTTCATACATCTTTTGCAGATGCACTTGCTCCTTCCCACATACCAAGAAAAATGACTACCAGATCTCAGACAAACTCTCTCAAACCGAAGCAACCATATGTTGGGTTCATCAAATACCCATTGCCTCGCGCACTTCTTGCACAATCCTGCCACGCACCGGTTGAACCAACATCTTTTACTGATGCTTCAAAAGACCACAAATGGAGGGAAGCAATGAACATGGAATTTACTGCTCTTTTACAAAATAATACTTGGGATCTTGTACCAGCTAAATCCAACATCAATCTTGTTGGAAATAAATGGGTTTACCGTATCAAGACCCATGCTAATGGCACTGTGGAGCGGTACAAGGCGCGGCTGGTAGCTAAAGGCTATATCATCAACAACATGGTGTTGATTTTCTGGAAACCTTTAGCCCCGTCATTAAACAAGGAACCATTCGGCTAGTGTTATCTATTGCTCTCTCCCAGCGTTGGTGTATTCGGCAACTGGATATTCAAAATGCCTTTCTCCATGGACTGCTAGATGAAGAGGTATATATGTGTCAACCTCAAGGGTATATTCATCCCTATTTTCCCACTCATATATGCCACTTAAAGAAAAGTCTGTATGGTCTTCGTCAGGCTCCCCGTTCTTGGTTCTCTAGGTTGACAGATCAATTGCTTCAGTATGGTTTTGTAGGCTCAAAATCAGATCCTTCACTTTACGTTTTACAGACTGCAAGTTTCCAGCTGCTTATACTTATATATGTTGATGACATAATTGTCACGGGTTCTCACTTTGCGGAAGTCAACAAATTAATTTCTTACCTTGGACGTGTCTTCCCTGTCAAAGATTTGGGACCATTATCATATTTTCTCGGAGTTGAAACTCTGCATGATGGTGGTGATTTGATTCTGACTCAACGAAAATATGTCATTGACTTGTTACGAAGACTCAAGCTAGATAAGGTCAAACCTTGCAGCACACCAATGTCCACAAACTGCACACTCTCTAAATTTGAGGGTATTGATTTCGACGACCCTTATTTATATCGAAGTACAGTTGGTGCCTTACATTATCTCGGTTTTACACGACCTGACATTGCATTTGCAATTCACAAGGTGAGCAAGTTCATGCATCAGCCCAAAGATGTTCACTGGCAGGCAGTGAAACGTATACTTCGTTATCTGAAATACACTGTAAATTTTGGTTTACATATTACTCCTCAGTCTGATCATACTTTACAAGGATTTAGTGACGCCGATTGGGCTAGTGACAGTGATGACCGACGAAGTGTAGGAGCATATTGTATCTTTCATGGATCCAATTTAATTAGTTGGAGCTGCAAACAAAAGCAAACAGTGGCACGCAGCAGCACTGAATCGGAGTATAAGTCACTGGCCAACACTGCTGCTGAATTGCAGTGGCTTCAATCTCTGTTGCAAGAACTCAAAATGCCTCTCCAACACTGTCCAACTCTTTAGTGCGATAATATTGGTGCTACTTATCTCTCATCTAATCCAAAGTTCCATGCTCGTACGAAGCACATTGAAATTGACTTTTATTTCTTACGAGATCAAGTTGTGCAGCAGAAACTTCATGTCTCCTTCGTGTCCACACGTGATCAGCTTGCAGATTTGTTGACTAAACCTCTGACTGTTGCACGGTTTACTCATCTACGGACCAACCTTCATGTGCAGGAGCTGCCCATTCGGTTGAGGGGGTGTATTGAATTGAAATCTGTTGATCACGTAGAAGATTGTGCAGATCACGTAGAAGATGGTGCAGCAACTAAAAATCAGGCCAAACCTCAGCAAGCGGAGAAGACATAACAATAATCCTGGACCTTTAGTTTCGGTTCTGTTAAATGCCTTGTTTTATGTTTTCAGTTTCTACTTTTGAATTTTGTATAGCAAATTAGTAGGAGTGATTTACTCATAATTGTATTATAAATATCTGTCTCTGTACACAACAAACAATCGAAATAAGAAAACAATTCTCCTCATCTGTCTCTGTGAAACTCTACATAAACAAACTAACAAGTTTTATGCAAGAAGTTTTTCTTTTTCTGCTTGTCTGCAGCTCTGCTCTTTGCCTTTTGGCGGTCTTCAATCTTCATCAAACGCTAGCTGCTGCTTACAGAAACAACAGAAAACTGATGCGGATAGCCATATTGCAAACTTACATGAACTTTGGAACTCAAGTAATGAAAAACAATACTCGCTGCATGTTGAGATAAGTTCCACCCCGCATTAATTTAAAATTATTGGACGCTCAAACATTCTTCATTTTCTTCTGTTATAATCAATGGCAATGCGTTCTGTATATTTAAAAGGAAACTTATCGCAAATGGAACTTGATGAGTGTGGACAACCTATTTAATATATATATATATATATATATATATATATATATATAAAGAGTGAGGAATTAAGCTGACCTTGAAATAGCGTATAGTATGCAGCACTGTACGCAAGTTGGCTTGGTTTGCTTTACTGAGACATGTGCTGCTACTAGAGACGAGGATAAAGTTTCAATATCGTTTTTGAACAGTCACCAAGGATAAGATAATCCACCAAATTGTCAAGTCCCTCGTTCAACCACTATCACAAGTGGAACCTTTTGAATTATACATATGCATGAAAATGCCGACTAGATAGATACTTAACTACCAAGTCTATCAATCATAAATATGCAACCATTTTAATTAACGATTTATTAATTAGTCTCTTCTCAATAATATTCGAAGAAATGCTGATCAAAATAGCCCAAACTAATTGTTGTTCCTCATTGTTTTTTTGAACTCTCCGTATTAAATTCTCGAACATTATATACGAAGTGAAAATTATAAAATAAAATTATTCAGGAGTTTTTAAGAGTTTATTAGATAAATCTAGAATTATTTACAGATTTATAACTTAAATATTTGATCCTCTTTAATTTTGAATAATTTGTTAAAAGCTGAGTTATTACAAATCATAAGTCGTTCAATTTATCCGACCTCCAACGGTAATCTACATGAACCATTTTTAAGAAATCTCTTAAATCTCTATTTAGAAGAAAGAGAATTCAATACTTAGAGTGCTAGCTTTAATATTGTGTTTGCATAATTTTTCTAACAGTCAACCCCTTTTTACTTCAAAAATAAAAGGCACAACTTACTATTTATAAAAAAAAAATCTAAAATTCATATAAATTGTCAAAATATTAATTTTTCCCTTGAATAATATCCATATATTAATTTAGGATAATTTTAAAAATTAAATCAATCAAGTCCTTACTTGATTTTTCTCGATCTAGAAATATAATTATTGTATTAATTATAATCTAGTTCTTAATTTCTAAAATATATTTTAATCAAGTCATGCTTAATTAAATCATCGTAGTTTAATTTTTGACTAATGATTCTTAATGTGTGTAACCCATTAGGTTCCTAATATGTTGATCCAAATATAAATTATAATTCTAATTAAATATAATTAAATAAATTAAATAATTTAATTTATTATTAATTCAACAATTGATTAATTTATATTTGAAGATCAAGTGCATCATCTAGTAATGTGTCATGATCCCCTAAATATTAAAAAAAGTCATTAGTGGTTTGACTTAACATTTCATTGATCGGTTTCTCAGTTTAATTAATATCATTTCATCAATAATGTTCCGATTTAACATTAAAGCATGAAGTATGTCTGCAATCTTAAATCATGTTTCCTCTCTACATAATAGTCATTGATCATTTGAATAAGATTTGAAACCCTTTTCAAATCTCATTCCACCTTGGCCAATGATTTCTAATTTAATACTATTTGAGAATGGTTGGAAGATTTTACCTAATTCACCTAGGGTGATAAATCCTCTCTTGATCACTCAAATACTTTCATATAGTTCATGTTATACCCAATATATGTCATTTCATTACCTCGATTAAGATAATATATAACAGGATCAAAACATAACATTCTCTATATAAGATGAATATGTGATCTCAAGTCTAAGGATCACTTACACAACCATCATGTGAGCCTTTCCATAGACATATGTGATATCTCATATAGAATTTTCATGTAAGTTAGTTCAGTGTACATGTCTTACATCAAGCACCTATATATTAGTTTTAAGTATCTCTTATACCTTAACTTATGAGAATAGATACTTCCTTTCATAAAGAAAATAACATAATATGTATCAATCTTTACAACTCTAATAAATGTCCAGTATTTAAGAGAGTATCGACAAGGAATATTTTAGGAACAATGCTTTGATGCAATAGAAATCTCATAATTATAACAACTTTATAATTTTATTTGCAAAGCATTTTTGTCCTATGAACTTTATCTTTACTATAGAGTTATTAATCTAATATTATTTAAATATTAAAGATAAAATTAAGCTTTTATTAATAATAAATATATATATTTACATAAATATAATAATGTCACATATAACCAACCGATTAGCTATAGAGCATATTAAACTAACTCTCTCAGACTAAAGGAGAGATTTGATATGTAACTAAACAACCTTTAGATTAACAAATGTAATGATGAGTTAGACTTGTCATCACTATTCATTATTATACATAGGTTTATTAGTTATTTTTTTTTACTTATTCAATCTTTGATAATCAACAAAAGTGAAATACAACGCATCATAGTTTTAGCCTTACCTATGAGCGAACCTTTCCAAATTTAAGCGGAATTGTTTGTTAGAGTCACCAATCTTTCTTTGGCCTGTAATTACAAGGTGACAAGTTGATGGATTTATTTGATTTTTGAGTTAGCATAGATCATTAGAAACCTAATAATTTAATGGGTGTGTGTGATTTGTTTATGTACCTTATCGCACCCAATATCATGACGACCCTAAAAATAAACTTGGTTCTGGAAAAAGAACAGATATCTGGCATCTTGTTCTTTTAGGGGAAAAGGTATTGTTCAAGTAGTCGCCACCTAGTATTATGGTCACTAGGAACCCTGACTGGTCAGCAGAGATTCTATGGTGCAGGACTGGTTATGGCCAGGGAAAGTATTAGCATCCCTAGCGTACCTTACCTGAGGTAAGCTGCATTACTAATCTTGTCTTAAATTGCTAAATTTTTTGTTTATTTGTGTTATGACAATTCACTGGTAATATTCTTGACTCTAGCGTCAATGAATATTTAATTACATATGCTTCCAACGCTGGTGTTAGTGAATATTCTATTCCGAGTAATTCCAACTCTGGCGTTGGTAATTATTCAACTACGAATAATTCTAACTCTGGCGTTGGTAAAAATTTGTAGCTAATAAAAAAATCATTTAAATTATTTTTTTTAATTCTGGCATCAGTGAATAAAATCAATAAAAACACATTTATTTTCTTATTTCTAATGCATGCAATTTTTTTTTTTATTTTTTTATTTTTATATATTTTTTTATTTTTTGGGGCTGGGTCCAGCTCAGCCCATGTGGGCTAGGCTGGACCCAGCCAACCCCGCCCGGCCTAGTCACTGGCCCAAGCTAGTGACCCAGCTGGGCATAAGAAGAAGAAGCACGCGTGAAGTAAATTCACGTGTGCATGAAAAGTGCGAAGGTAATTAAATTACCTTCGCACTGCATTCAAACGTTTTATTGAATGGAAACTTGTCTGTGTAGCGGAGGACGACGTCGAAGACGAAGGCGCGGTGGCTGGTTATTCCCTTTCTCCTCGATTGCTTCTTCTTCCTCTGTTTTTGGTGTTATCTGCCTGGTTTCTGTACTCTTTCCCCTGCTCGCTTTCCTCTTTGTTTCCTTTATCTTTCTTTGGGATTGTGTTTGGGAAGAAAGCTTTTGGTCTGTGCTTTTGAATTCCCCTGCTCTGGACAAATACTATAATGGTAAGGTTCCTGGAGCCGGGGGTTAGCTGGACCCAAGCTTTCTCGGGTTCTGTTTCTTCCCCGTCCTTTTCATCTGTATTTTTTTTTACTAATTTTGGGTTCTTCTTTTTCTACATAGACAAAGACAATAGCAAGGCTAATTTTGTCTCTGTGTTGCTCCTCCCTTTTCTCTCCTTCTCTCTGTGAATTTGTGCTTTTTTTTTCTCTGTCTTTGCTCTGTTTTTCCTATGTTTTCCCTAATTATCTTCCTTTGTTTTCTGGGTTTTTCTTCTCTTTTTTTTTTCAGTTCCCTTCCCCGATTTTTTCCTCAGTTTTTTCTTCCTTTCCTCCTCTCTGTGACCTTTTGTTCTCTGGCTTTATAGCCAGAGAACAATGTCGTTTCTTCCAACCATTGATTGCAGGTGTAATGGTGGCGAGGGGTGTCCGTTGAACAAGATGAACAACGCATCCCCACAAACGGTGCTGTTTGTGTGATGGGAATAGTCATTTTCAATTTGGTCACTGAAGTTCTGAAATCGTGTAATCAAGTCCTTGGGTAAATTATAATTGGATCCTTGTATTTCCGCATCTTTTACAAGCTAGTCCTTGGACTTTAATCTGCTGCAATGTTGCTCCCAATTAGGCCCAAACTTTGATATTTTTCAATTAAGTCCCTGATTTCATTAATTAAATTAATTCCAAGCTCAATTAAGTTTCAAAACTTATCAATTCTCTAATTAAGCCCTTGATTTGATTAATTAAATTAATTCCAAGCTCAATTAAATCTCAAAACTTATCAATTCTCTAATTAAGCCCTTGATTTGATTAATTAAATTAATTCCAAGCTCAATTAAGTCTCAAAACTTATCAATTCTCCAATTAAACCCTTGATTTGATTAATTAAATTAATTCCAAAGTTTAATTAAACTCCAAAACTTCCAATCATGTTGCCCTTAACCCAAATTTTAATTTATTCTTCATTTTTATTTGTTTTTCATCATCATTTTTTAGTTTTTTATTATCATTTTTCAGTAAATAAAATAATAATAATAATAATAATAATAATAATAATAATAATAA
>Ga0325414_1005637_pt1 | contig 13254 bp, 10 predicted proteins | sample PopdelMetagenome_8_FD_206183 | JGI IMG/M metagenome (GOLD analysis project Ga0325414, IMG submission 206183) | Populus deltoides microbial communities from Bellville, Georgia, United States - Leaf-PdKOR-R3 | ecosystem: Host-associated > Plants > Phyllosphere > Phylloplane/Leaf | place: USA...
AACGTTTCAAAATCAAAACATGTTTCAATTAAAAAAATGAAATGTATATTGAAATGAAATTGATAACCTTTGATTGGAGGGAGCATAGTTTTATGATTGGTAAGAGAAGGAGACATGGGTCCCGCAAAATACAACGTTGGAGCCAGGGGGGAGGGAAAGGCTTTATTATGATGACTTTGCAAAGAAAACTTGAAATTGAAAACGCGTTGCGGTGGAGAATCATCTCGATAGACTCGTTTGTGATGTGATGTTGTTTAGCTAAGCAAAGCAGTCGGTCCTGACTTCTTTCCATGTAGGTTTGCTCGTTTTCTCCCATCTACGAATACAGATCACAGTCAAAGTTTAAGAAAGTACAGTCAGTCGCACGCGTGGTGCAGGTTTACAGCTGCCGAGTGCCGACTGCTCTTCTCTTCTCTCTTTTTTCCCAGACTGTTTCTTTTCTTCTGCATTGCACACCATTTATAAAACCTAACGAGTCTATCGAGATGAAACTTGATGTAGATTGGGTTTCACTACAAGCGTTTTTTTATTGAATCGTCATCATTTTAAGGATTTTTTCTTCCAAAACGATGTTATTTTAGATGTTTAATCAAAGCTTGGATTTATCTAACTTGCAATCCAAGTATTGAGTTGGGCCAACCCTTCAATTGTATCTTATTACTATGCTGCTATCTTCTACTAATTTCGGAGTTTCCCTCTTAATTTGTACAGGAAAGAATCACTATTATGCTCCTTCTTAATCCTGGGCTGGGAACAAGTCAGAAACCATGGTAAAAGCTCACATCACACCACCAGGATGCAATTGACCCACCTAGTGAAACCACGTTTCTTTTCAAGAACACAAATCCCAGCAACAAGAATGTTGGAAAACTGATGCAGAATGCGTTCCCCCTTCTCCTCTTGCCAAATACTGGTTATCCATCTCTCTAATACAAGTATTATCAATGTGCTTGTATAGCTCGTCAATCAACTTCCCTTACATTCTATGTGCCCTGTGAAATATTTTCTGGAAGACATGTTCCTCTGGAGGTGCTTCTTCTGGAATCTGGGTGTGAACAAGGAACAGACCAACAAGACTCGCTAAGACCAGAAATCAAGGATCGGATCACAAAGGCCTAAGTCACAGCTGCAGTGCTGGCATTTCCAGCTCCTTCTATATTGTTGTTTCTAGGATTTTACTGGCTACCAAAAACAAATCTCTCAATTCATAAACCTGTGACTTGGAAAGCGTATCTAATTGCAAGTCCCATATAAGAGAAGCACACAAGGAATGTCGTACCTCTCCAGGAAGCCAGTTTTCTTTTAACCAGATGCTTGCATCCCCTGAAACAGCCCCCCTTTGCACCATATTTCTGAAGGATTATAAAAGGCAATCAAAAGTTAGTATTACGCATACAAGTATCTAACACCTGCTAACAGATAAATGAGGATCGTCTGTTTCCCAACATTTTTCAAGTTCTATCTACAGAAATACCATTATCATAATGTATGCTTAGTTCATGAAGTGGCACTCAGAAATTCATGAATAGACCGCTTTTAATTTGCTTTAAAACTACAGGCTGTCCACATACTTACGCTGGCTAACTGTTTGTAGTTGCTTGCCCTGCTGCATTTAACGCAGAATTGTTCCCATTGGAAGGGATAAGAGACTGGATTGATGGGTTTTGCATTGACAACGGAGGAAGAAATACTTTGAATGCTGTTTACTCCAATGTAGCCAAAGAGTCGTGCTATACCGAGGGGAGAAGGAATTTCCAAGGGCCTGGTTTGGAAGTTAGTTGCAAAGCAGACTTGTTGCATGACTGATAATCAGAAGGCGTAGATCAAAACATGCACATCAAAATTGAAAATATGATCAGAACCTACAAAATTGCACTGGGATTTATGGATGGAAAATTGGTTGGCATTGTTTGACGGTAAGTTGGGGCTGAAAGAAAATAGCTTAACATATTTAAAAGGACAGTGATAATCCTCCCTTCACATGTTCAAGAAAATGACTATTATTCTACCTGGACGTCCAAGAAGATGAATAAAGAGAACGAGTTCAGTTTCCAAAAGCTCATCTTTGATTTTAATTTTTAAGTTTTTTAATATCCACTATATTTCTATAGAATATTAATATAAATATAAAAAATATTTATATCTCATTAAATATTTTTAGAATAAAATTACATTTCATATATTTCTATTCATAAAAAAAAGATTTATAGTATATAAATACACAATGAAACCTTCAAATTAAAAATTTACAATCTTTATTCTTTATGGTATATATATTTTTAGAGTATCTCTCAATATTATTATATTTTTTTTTAAAAATATGTTTATTTAAATATTGAAGAATCCTCACCTTTCTTATTGAATATTAAATACAAACTATCAATTATCTTCAATATTTTGATTAAAAAAAATAAATAAAATTACTAGTCTCCATCGATTAAATGATTATTAACCTCAATAGCCGTATTCCTAAACTAATTGAAATTTTTTGAAATTCATCTGACAGAGTGATGCCTGGTTCCGAATCCCATGTTAAGAGAGGAGGTTTCCAGTTGAGCAAAACTGGAAACCGAGGGAGGGGCAGCATTTTGAGCTGTAGCCGGAATTGCATTAGGAGTGGCTCCAAATAATGGGCTCTGACCGGCAGGAGCTGGCTTTGAGGGTGCTATATAGGGATGACGAAGAAGGTTATTGAACTCAATCAACTTCGAGTCGAGTGAATTTCTCTCTTTCAACCTGCAGAAGAAGGGGTTTGGTAATAACTGAACATTGGATTCAGTTTTGCATCTATGAAGGGTTGTTTCCTTTGACATGCACTAGAAAGTTGCATATTGTTTTAATCGCATCCCTCTCAGATTTTAATTCCATGTGTTTGAAATCAGAATTGCAAGCAGAAAACATTAGCATCTACTGTTAACAAGTATGAGAAAGCAGCATCAGCAGCAGCAGCGGTGGGAAAAAAGCAGTCTTCTGTATTTGACTTACAATTGATTGCAATCATCACATGATGCAGCTCGCAATTCTTCGTAGCTAACATCACCAATAATGTCACAGAGGCCGCTGCATGCAGACAAAAGCAAAAGCTGAACCCAATGCATCCTCGAAGTGGCAAGACAGCAACAAAGCTAAATCCAATGCATCCTCAAAACTTGGCAGGCTGAGAGGGTTGATTACCAGGTTGTTGATGCGATCAAGTGGCCGCAGCGTGGTTGTGTCCTGATTAATTTACCCCACATTTATTTAGATGTTGGAGTTGTTTTGAAAAGGATTTTTTATTTAAAGATATATTAAAATATTTTTTTTATATATTTTTATATTCAATATAACATATTACACAAAATACTAAAAAAATAATTTAATATTTTTTTATATTAAACATAAATATTTATAAATACAGATAAAAATGCAAGTCAAACAAGAGTAATATCACAAACACACATAAATAGATTTGGGTTGGGCTAGACAAGCCCACTTATGTTAAACAACAGCCCCCCGTCGTCGTCGTCATCAACAACGGGACCATATATATATTAGTACTAGCCCTGGGAGGGATGGTGGAGGCTAGGATAGTAATTAGCAAACAAAACAAAGGAGGGGGGACTGAGAAGAAGAAGATGAAGATGAAGATGAATGGAGCCGCAGCCGCAGCCGCAGCCGCACCAGAACCCGCACCCGTAGAAGCAGAAGTAGCAGCAGCAGCAGCAGAAGAAGAAGAAGAAGCAGTGATAAGGATATTCGTGGGAGGATTGGGGGAGAGCGTGAGCAGCGAAGACCTGCGCAACATATTTTCATCAAATAAGAGTTTGGGCTTAGGGATTCAATCAGTGGAGATCATCAGAAGCAAAGGCCGATCCTTTGCGTACATCGACTTCTTCTCTTCTTCCAACAACTCCCTCTCCAAGCTCTTCAACACTGTATTTTTTCAATCCATTTCTGTTTCATGTATTTCTTTTTTCTCATCTTAATCATTGATTGATAACGCTGCTACCGCCTGATTGCTTCCTTTATGTTACTACCCTGACTATCTTGTACCGAGGCTAATTCTCCCTGCCTGTGCCTGTTTCTGTGACTGTTCAGTATAATGGGTGTGCTTGGAAGGGTGGGAAGCTTAGGCTTGAGAAGGCCAAAGAGCATTATCTTGCTCGCTTGAAATGTGAATGGGCTCAAGATCAAGATGAAGATCAACATCCTCTCCTTCCCACTCCTAATCTTGATCATGCTCAAGATGATCCCACCAACAAGAAACTGCCCATTTCTTCAAAGCCCAGCAACAAAGAGCTTCTTTCAGAAAATAAGCAACTTCGCCTCTTCTTCCCCGGATTAGGAAAGGTAGAGTACTAGCATTGTTATTGCTTATCGTTATCGTTATCAATCTTGGATATGTCTCCAACTGTAAAAATATTTGCGTATACATGTAAATGTCTGTCTGTGCTGCAGATAAAGTCAATACCTTTTAGAGGAACTGGCAAACACAGATACAGTTTCAGACGTGTTGAAGTTCCTCCACTTCCCAAGCATTTCTGTGATTGTGAAGAACACTCGGAGCCTCCTGCAGCTGCAGCTAAATGCAGACACATTCCTATCATGGAAGAACAGGGTGCTGGGATGGACAAGGAAGAAATCACTTTGATGAATTCTGTGATGAATAAGCTCTTTCAGATGGAAAATGTTTCAGACAATGCATGTTGTGAGATTGAATTGGATAAGAAAGTAGATGATTCCATGAAAACCACTGATAAACCACCACTTGAAGAGAATGAAGGGGACATCGATGAAGATGATGATAACCTCATAATTAACATGGTGAGTGTACCACAGGAAACCATATTAACTCATCAGGTACGGTTTAATACTCTGTCCATCAAAAGTCATTGATTTTGATGGCATCTGCTGTTGTGGTTATTTCTCTTTCAAGTTTGATTTTTAACTCCATTTGCTACCTCAAATATCCAGAGACGAAGATTCAATGTTAGGCAAACTTCGACAGATGAACCGACTCAAAAGGTGCTCCAAAAGCAGAAAAGAAACACTACACCTTCTAATAAGAAGAGGAAAATAGTTCTCAATGAAGAAAGTAATACAAGTGAAGGAATGCCTGCTATGCCGGGAGGTAATGGGAGTTTGCTGGAACAGCAATCCAAATCTGACAATGCATCAGAAACACTGCCGGGACATTCATCTAGCAAGGAAGAGCAACCCAAATGTGATAAAGTCGCCGACTCTAGGGACAGTGAGAACAATAAATCCTGGAAGCAAGAAAATCAAAATGAACATTTCGGCAGGATCAAAGAAGTGGGAGGGCACAAGGAGGCTCTGTCTACCAAACTGGATTCTGCTTCAAATAAGCCAGGCAGAGGTTATGCATGGCTCAATAAATCCTCATGGACACAATTGGTTAGTGGGAATAACAGCAATGCTTTCAGTATTACTCATATCTTGCCGGGTGTTACTTTTGGAAAGGTAGAGCCATCAAAACCTGATGGGTTGGAAGTTCCCAGCTCTATGAAAAGCATGCATGGTGATATATTTAAGAAGAGCAATATTGTTCCTACCGTAGATGGCACGCTGGCTTTTGGGGTCAGAAAGGAGGGTAATGTACAAAATAGAGTGGCAATGAGCCCGCAGACTGTTGTAGGCAATGCTGGGGCTTCTGCTCCAGTAGTGGAGAAGAAAACCAATTCAGAGACGAAGCCAGCATATACCAGAGATGTTTCCATTGGAGAAACTTGTTCATTCATGAGGACTGCTGATTCAGTGAAAGAATGGGCGCGGACCAAAGCAGCTCTAAGCGGATCCCGCAAGAGAAAAAACAATGAGAAGTAGGTTCAGAGAGCATCTTACCAAGTACAACTTTCCTTATCTTTTGGCCAGCAAGCCCCGGCTGCCTCTGATTACAACCCATCGTTGGTTTATTGGAGACGAGGCCTTTCTTTTTCCCTTAACTGTGTTTTTAATTCTTATTTGGCCATGCTCATAATTCCTGTTAAATTGGTTTACAATAGACAAAACCTCTGATAACTGAAGAAAAATGGAAGTGCTGCAATGTGCAATTGTATCTCTATCAGATAATACTTAGTGGTAAAATTGATGCGATCGATTGATGGTTGCTTTATTACTTTCATGCGATCGAAATGTGCAGCAGTTCTGATGACACAAAACAAGTCATTTTATGGACTTGACTGCTCTTTTACCATGGCATCGATCGCTTCTCTTTTCTTCTTATATTTTTGCCTCCTCTCTTAAGTATGGCAGTTAACTACCACCTATAACCCGCATAGAAACGAATATTTTTTTTTGGATGTTCAGGACTAAAATCTTGAAGGAGATGTAAAATTAAAAGGTAACCTGATGGTTTTTATTCCCTTGTTGCTTTTTAAACTGAGAGAGTTGTACCTACTGCTTGTCCATCTTGAATTGAATTAGATGTACTCAACATGGAGATTGAAGCGTCAAACCAACAGTTGAGCTAGAAACATTGAACTTTTGCTGCATAAATTTGACTGATTTTCTTTCCTTGAAATCTCAGCTAACACTCCTCAGCTTCTTTGAAGATGCAAACCTAAACATTTGCAGTTCTCATATTGGGATGGAATTGGCGCACGATAGTATTATTCTTATAATTGCAAGTGGCGCGCATTACACACAAGAACTTGAGTGCGGCAATCATACAAAAGGCTTTTCAATCATCAAATGCTCAGAATCATGGCTTCCAGCGAACTTTCATTTTCTGCAATTGTCAACTAGTTTAGTGTAGGATCGGATGTTCCTTTTGTCCTCGATCCCGTTTAGGACATTTTGCCTTCTCAGATTCCACAGCGTCAGAGTCTTTGTGATTTGATGGTTGGAATAAATAGCAATCACTATTCACTGCAGCTTGCCCTGGTGAGGAAACATCAGCAGATGGAGAGTGAGGCAGCAGTTTGGGTTCTGAGACAGGGACAGCAAATGATGATGGCTCGTGGATCGAAATCGCTTTCTGTTCCATTAACTCCCTCAAGAACTTTTCATTCTGCTCAATGCGTATCTGAAGCTCTTTCTGTGCCTGCGCAATAGCCATAAAACAAACAGGTGCTACAGACTGATGTTGAAATTCTCAAAACTTTGCCATACAAAATCAGTGTCCAAGTTCAGGATTCTGCTCTCTTATTCTTAATTACTTGTTCATTTGTTTTTTTATCACCCTGCTTAGCCCTTTTGTCCCTGCTACATGAAGCACCCATTCTTCCTTATGTCGCCTATGAATTAGATTTAAACCATTTTAAATTATCATTCAACAGTTATCCAAATTCCAAAAACCCTTTGTATTTTGAATTATTTCCCCATAATTCTAATGTGCATTCTTTTAAGCCTGACCTACTTCTGTCTGTCAATATTATATCATCTATAAATGCCATGAAGTTATCATGATATCATTGCTACAACAAAAGGAAATAAACAAACAAGCCATCAAGCCTACTAGAGAATCGAGAATGCATCAAGGCACCTTAAGCTGCTCATGCAGCAGCTTTTGAATTTCAATTTGTGTGCGCAAAGCCTCTGTTACTTGCACGTCTCTGCAAGAGAATGATTCATTGGAGATTTTGCTTTAACCAATAAAGAAAAAGGGAAAAAGAAGATACCGATCGATGATCATTCACCTATTGGACTCAATGACAAGTGCATCATTGTTACTGTTCGATGAAGCTGCTTTATTCTCTACCACGGTGGAAGTGCTCTTGTCTAGACACCAAGTAGCAAAACAAGTGGAAAGTTAGGATTGGCAGTCACAAGCTTTAAAAGAAAGAGAGGGAAAGAATTGGTAGAATCGATTGGAAGTTGGAAGCATCACAGAGCTATTTGGTGAATATAAAATCTTCTCTCATTGCTATCAGTATACCACAAATTTGCAGTTGCTTGTGATAGGTTTTGGAATCATGTGACGAAACTACTTGTCTTTCAAAGAGGAGAAAAGTTAGCATGACAAAAGGAGGACTTATTTGAAGACAACATATTCCATTGTACAAGAGCAAGATTTTCAAAAATAAAATCACCAACCAACTACACAATTACATGAGAGAATCATAAACCAAATTTATGTTTGAAGCAGGATATATGGTTCTAATTATCTGCCCGAAAGAGACAATGTCACTAATACAAGAAGCATGGACTTGTTTCTATGAGAAGGTCATACCATGATTTGTCTCCGGAAATTTTTTAGCAAGGCGGTATTTCTGCAAATCACAAGGCACATGAAAACAATTGAACAGATTTTTAGTAGAATTTGTTTGTTATGATAAAGGAAAGTCTAGACAAGAAAAATTACCTGCAAATGGCTCTTGACATGATAGATACTTAAGCCCTTTACGTTCATAATACCCAATATACTTTTTGGAGTTGCAACTACAGTTATTAACAGTGGAGAGTGTGAGTTATCGAAGGAAACTACCACCAAAATTTTCTTGGTCAATCAAAGACAAGAGACTCACCATCAGGGCCTCCGAGGGATTTAACTGCATCTACAAAAAGGTCATGAAGCTCAGTCGTCCATCTTATTCTTTGCTTTTGTGAAGTTGCAGCTTCAGGAAGTCGGTTAATGCTGTCATCCATTTGTACAGCTGACGAACGATAGTTTGCATTATGATTCAACACAGTGACAGGGATCGATGAAACTCGCTGTGCTTCCTGCATGCATTTTCAACTTGGATAATCATTAACACAAGATCAATGTCAATATCCAATTCGTTTTGCATCATGATCAACCTCCTTGCCTTGTTAAGTACAACTATCAGCACCTGATAAAACTGAGTAGAAGTCTTGAACAATTTACGTTATAAAAAATGATTTACTCACATTGAGGGTGGAATTTTGGGAGACGTCATCGACGGGAATTTCAAGCTCCTTGGACAAATATTGAAGTACAAGCTTTTCAGTGGATGTCAAACTCTCCTTAGTGCAGTGCAAACCTGTAAAGCTCCCACCAGAGCACTCGTCCAGGACACCCATCAAATTTTCGTTTTCAGGCTCAGTAATTACATCTTGTCCTCCAAGAAATAAAGAGTCTGAAGGGGGAGTGATATGATAGACAGGTAGAGGACGTTGAAAGAAAGGTGAGGTGGGAAGCCGGAGATCACTCTCAGCAATTGTCAAAGGTGATGGTTGTAAACTGGCGGAGAACATGGTGCCTTTGCGAGGTTGACCAATGGAGCCATAAGAAACAGCATCATTCAAGATAGGGCTCGCGTTTAATGTCCGTGTTAGGAACAAGGATGCCTGTGGGAGGGAATTGGGTGGTTTTGGTTGTACGCAATCAGGCAGGACAGCAGAATATTGGAGATTTTTATTTAAACAATATAAGCCTACTGACTCAGTATTCAACGAAGAAGGATGGGTTTGCATCGCCCCTTTCCTTCTATTAAAGGACTTGACAGTACTATAGAATTTCATGATCCTCAAACGAGAGGTCTACTCTTCAGCCTTCACCTTTTCACCTTCTCTCCGGTTAGCAGATAGTGAAGGATATCTAGAAACACAAGGCAATTAGGGCAAGCTACATTATAGCAGTAAAACCATCTCAACAAGTACTAAACCTCCAGAATATAATATTTTCAGAATTTGCAGCAGTACAAGATACAAACATCATCTTATATAGAAGAAGAAAAAATATTGAATGAAACACTTGAAAACTGAAAAGAAGCAGAGAAAGTGAAAAATAAACCATGGATTATTTGGACAGCACAAGTTAGTGCAAGGAAGAGGCCATGAGAAAGAAGAAAATCACCTTGAGATGAACCCAATTGCCATGCGTTAAGAAAGAGGAAGAGGGTGCTGTATTTGGTGTGATGGCTTCTGTCTTCCTGCATGTATTCTACAACAAGAAAAGCCTACCAATGAAGCTCTCCCGCTTCCCTCTCCTCTCTCCATGTAAATAAGGTAATGATGTTAAAACAAAAACGATGAAGTTTAGGATTCTTTGGGGGTAAAAAAGAACTCCCGTGTCGGGAAGCTTTTGGTAGCTTGTGTTCCTCTGCACTGCATTGTTAAATCATTAGAATCCTTTTGGCATGTAGTTATCACGAATTAGTCCAGTCAATCAATACGTCAAATCAATACTTTTATCAAATAATCCATCGTAGGAGAAGTTTACGAGAACTTCAAGGTAAACAAAGATGTTACGATGTTGCTCTATTGGATTAGCCTTGTTTGGATCCCTCGCCTCCCCAATCTTGTCATTATATCATTGATCTTAATTGGATTCCATGTTCTGTTTATGTAGAAAGATTCAATTCATTTTCATTACAACAGGATCATAAAATAAAAAAGTGTTTTTGAAATCTAAACAGTACTGTAGCATGAATGTTAAAGAATATCCATTGCCGGGTAACACCTTCAGAATAACAATTGGGATCCGGTCTTCTCCTTTAGACATTCCCAAATCAAACACAATAACGCCGGCTAATCCAATCCTCGTCGGATCAAATTTTTACTAGCCGTTTGGTTCTCAGATAGAAGAGTAACGACACCATCATGTTTCATTCAAATCACTAATATGCCACCTTCTGACAATGGAAGGAAATTTACTTTACATGAGTCGCATTACCAGTAGACCAGACAAGAAAATGCATGCTATGTCATTACCATGTAAAACAAACTTCATCCTCTAAGTAGAGGATAAGGTCAACATAGACAGCCGTCCTAGATAAATCTGCAAGATGCATTTGACATAATAGAAGTATCCAATAAAGTCCATCTCAAGTTTAGAGTATGCCCAGGTAACTGTTGTCTCCTTTAACAATCCTTTGTTCCGTTACATATGTTGGGAAAAAAGAAGAAGATCGTTGCTAATTATTAAGGTTGCCGTCTAACTTCGAGGAAACATGCCTTTCCTGGCCCCCATTTCTACCTATCTTTGAGCTCCTGCTCAAATTGGAGCAATTTTTCACGGACAGGCTGTAAAAACAGCTTCAAATTCTGACTGATCTGTAGCATATCTTGCCGTGAGAGATCCTTCTCGTCGCTAAGCCGTACTTGCATCTAGAATAGCAAGACCAAGAGTTTAAAATTAATCATTGTAAAAAAAAAAGAACTGAAATTAATCATTAGGCAGTCTATTTAAAGATAAGAGCAGACTGACAGGCTAGCACAAACATCCATACAGATGAAAACACAGAGAAATGGTTTGATCAACTACAATTGCCACAGATTAGTAAGTGTAAGTTTATGGGCTATTTGACCTTTTGACAGCCATTTATCACTGTCCATACAAGCAACCAATAGCTGTAGGAATCACTCTATTACCACATTATTAAATAAAAGACAGATATTTTCTCATCTTTTAGAGAATCTGTTATTTTGATGAGAAGATGATGGAGCAAGCAGCAGGGAGATGCACATCTTTTTTCAGAGGTCATCCTAAATTTCCCAATATTTTCCTGTCAATTCCATCTAGATTTCATTTTATACTCAACACATTTGAGTGGAAATATAGGACCTACCTGCAGGTCATCCAGCTCACCAAATGAAAACTCCGGAAAATCCAAGTGGCCCTTTACCATCCTTTTCTCCTCTTTGACAATCCATTCCCCTAATCCCATTGACATACCAATTCTTTTAGGATAGGGTAAATAGATGAAGGAGGGAAAGCAGGCAGTTAAGTGACACCAGGTTACCTTTAATTTTCAGTGTCAATTCATAGGTATATCCAACACGTTTCTTGTTCCTCACAATTACCAAGAATGCCTGCTCACACAAGTAATAACCATCAGTAGGGAAATAAATTTCCCATGCATATCAAATACACGTCATAATGAGAAAACGATAATATCATCTGTAAAACAAAACGGTGTGTTTGTGGAGATCAAAGTATTCTGAAATGAAATATTTGTGCAAGACCTCTTGCTAAATAATAATGAGAAATCAAAGTAAAATAGCAAGAAAAAGCACTAGAAATAATGTGAATCAGAACAAGAGTTTGAATTTAATAGGGCAAATTTACATGTGAGTGCATCAGATGATAAGACAGGTAACCAATTATCTCACATTTTTTTTCTGATGTTCAGTCCAATTTCGATCTGCACTAGAGTGTACTAGAACTTCTGGGTTGCTTTTTCCTAATATTTGGCATGTATAGGACAATTCAAAGGCAAAACACAGAGATTCACAAGAGTCAATCAACTTCAAAAACTATGAGGTTAAATAGAAAGCATATTGCAAGATACACAAGTCATGTCATTTCACATGTTTCCCCAGATAAAAACAAAGGAGGAATCATATAGTCAAGAGTAAATTGGAGTAGCTCAAAGTGTCAACTTTTCGTTACATGCTCATATGAAGTCTGGAATTGTTAAAAAGAAGGAAATATGGATATCTCAACTCCTCTAAGACTTTTAGTGTTTTTTAATACCTAGAGAGGGCCTGTCTAAAGTAGGAATTCCTTATGACCATTAGTAACTTCTATAAAAGAGGCAAATCTCATAGAACTGACTCTTAACTAAGGAAGCAGCAGCTGAATCAATCAATCATCTATTGCTACACTAAGTGAGTGGGCTAGAAGTTGTTGCTATTTAGTGCGTAGAGTATCAAAGGCAGGTTTGAGTGAGGTGAAAATTTGGATGCCAGACGAAGGCGTCACTTCTGCTTAAGCAGAAACGATAAACAGCCCTTTGGATCACTAACTACGTTTTTAAGAACATTTCTGGAAAAGCTTTCATGGGAAAACAAACTTCTCTTGCCCATTTCAAAGATAATGGAGTCTCAATTCAAAAAAGCAATACACAGTAGCAGCAGACAAGATAACCCTTTTATTAATGAGGGGAAATTTCGAGACTTCCATCGATCATTTACTTTGGTTGTAAATTCTGTATATGTTACATACTAAAGGTTCTGGTTTTTTGACCTTTCAACATGCATCATGCAACATGTATGTTGATCTAGTCTAAACACTCCATCTTTACAAATTAAAGTTAAACAAGAAGAAGAAGAAGAAGAAGAACAAGAACAAGAAAGAACTTACATCACCAGAACATTTCGACACTTTTGCTATTTGTGCTTTGCCACCAGAGAACTCCAAGGAGCCCACCGACACGAGCAGTTCCTACAATAAAGGAAAAATCAGAGGCGCGGAATAAATAATGTGGGATAAAAAGAGAGTAAATGACAGACCTTGATCCGATGGGTGGCCCAATTATTAAGATTTTTCTTCTCCCATGTTCCGGCCTGCAATTTATTAATTTTTATTTTGTTTCGGATAAAAGAAGAGAGGGAGAAGGAAAAAGGATA
>Ga0325414_1005638_pt1 | contig 13254 bp, 5 predicted proteins | sample PopdelMetagenome_8_FD_206183 | JGI IMG/M metagenome (GOLD analysis project Ga0325414, IMG submission 206183) | Populus deltoides microbial communities from Bellville, Georgia, United States - Leaf-PdKOR-R3 | ecosystem: Host-associated > Plants > Phyllosphere > Phylloplane/Leaf | place: USA...
TGAAAAAAAGAAATACAGTTATAATGACCTAAAGCAATTATATTAATTGATATGTTGGGAATTTAATGTAAAAGAAAAATAGTCTAGGGACTTGAACAAGAATGTCATTTCAGGTTGAAGACTTTTATAAGATATGTCCCCTTTTTTTTTTCCTTTAACTATGATTGAATTATTAACTATTATACTTGTATATATAACCATTCCCACCCGTAATAATAGTTACTTGTTAACATTTTTTTTCTAGGAGATAGAAAATATTAAACTTTGAATTCAAAATCTAATGTGAAAGTTTAACACAAAAATTAAGGATTATAAACACAAAAAATGCTGAAAAGAGATTCTACTGCAAGCCAAATAACTTGTTTGTTTTTGCGTTTCAAAAGTATTTTTTAAAAAAATTAAATTTTTTTTCCTTGCTTCAGATTAATTTTTTTGTGTCCATAAATTGTTTTGATGTCAACAATGATTTAAAAAAATAAAAAAATATATTATTTTGATACAATTCTGAGTAAAAAAAGACTTTGAAAAATAACCGCTACCACACTCCCAAACACCCTCTAAGTACTGAAATTGGGAGTCATGCATGGATAATGATATCTAATCCAAATATGGGTTAGATGACCGGTTAAAACTCGGTTTGACTTTAAAAAAATTTTCAAGATGCCATTTTATTAATATTGAGACAATGGAATCTCGAAGCTACGTGGGTCAACCTAGACTAATTTGTCAAACCCGTTACCTGGTTTATAGATCTAAATAGATTTAATAAAATTTTTAAGAGTATTCTTTTATTTAATTATATGATAGCAAAAATTAAAGCTCATAGGAAGGAAACTAAAAAAATAGATAACCATAGGTTGTATAAAAAGAATGGTTTCAATTTAAAAAAAAAAGATTTATATGATCTTATTCAAAAACATAGTAAAAATCAAACAATATCTAAATATATTTCTAATTAGTTTAAGAATTTAATAAAATAAATTACAAAAAATATTTTTAATTAATTTAAAAATGACATGTGAATTTTTTAGCAAAAAGAGAAAAATTATGTAAGATGCATTCGTTAGGTGGCCTAATGCTTCGACCTTAAAAAATAAGCCTAGAAATGCAAGCACATCAACTCAGGACCACACATATAAGCCTTTTTTATTTCCAGAATGGATTTATGATGCATAGTTCACTGTGTTTTTTTTTTAACAAAAAGAGTATGACGATGCATTGTGTCCTATGGTAAATGACTCTTTGTCTTTAGTTCATCAGGCTTTTGATGTTTTAGACCAAAACAAATCACTTTTAACCATCTTTTACCTAAAAATACTTAAAAAACACTATAGAGGCCTTAAAAAAAATCAATTTATAGTGTTAAACATGGAAAAAAATAGATCCTAAAATGCAAAATCAACTTGATTTTAAAAATCTTTTCGAAGCCTGAGGCCAAAGAACACCTCAATGAACTCCTCACATTGAAATGAACACATTGACACAAAGAACAACTTTTTTTTAGCTGTAAAGGGGTCAATCGATAATTTTATCTCTCCTTCATCATTTTTCGACAACTCTCTCTTGTCTCTCAAACTAATGACCAATATATGAACAAAATAAAGTATTGGACTAAAATGTTTGGTCCCAAAACTAAAAGGACCACAAAGAGATTTTGACAAAACCACAAAGCAAATTTTAGCAAAAAAACATACAGGGCAATTTATTTGATAATGGTGCTATCTTTTTTCTTCTTTTTCAATCACGGTCCTCAAACTTTCAATCCTGTGCAAATAATAAAATCAAATAGATTTTTAAAAAATTGATATTATGATAGTCCATAAAAATCTAGAAGAAACAAATTACAAAGACTAATTCCTAATAAATGCGATATTTAAAGACTAATTGAAAAAAAAAACAAAACAAAAGAAATGAAGGCAAAAAAAGCAAGAAAAGCCTTGCTTTGGTGCCATGGTAAAAAATGGTGGGACATTTTGCATATTTGTTATGTAGATTGCTTATATGATACGATTTATTAATGTAAGGGTTAAACAATCAAATTTGAATTTTAGTGTAATGCTACTTACTGTCCAGTTTTACGCTATTGAACATAACTCTCAATCTGAGTGTTAGATAAAACTAAAAGTTTACCAATAGTTTCCAGACTTATTATTCTATATTGGGTTAAAATTTCAATTCAATCTGATTTCAAGAAGGTCTTATGATACAAGTCAAAAGATACAATACAATTTTTTTATATATTATTATTGTTGTCTTTTAACTTGTGGATTTTCTATTTAGAGAGAATTATTTTCCTCATAATACAAGGGTATTCAACATCTTATTTTTAGAAGTTTCATAGTTCTACAAGGAACTTTAATAGACAACAACATAGTTTCTAAGTGTGACAAGAATTCTTTAATGTTCCAAAATCTTTTTCTTATAAGGATTCTTTATTTATCCTAAATTTATATGAAAAAAGAAGGATGAAGTATTTAATGACAAATTACTTTTGTGCTGAATTATTTCTTTGTATTAATCTAGATTATTTTTAAGATTTTATCTGTTGTTTTGATATTTACATTCAATTTAGGGCTTGAGTTTTAATTTGAGGCTTGTTTTGGTTTAAAATAAATGTTTTAGGATTGTTTTAGACATTAGACTTGTGTTGGCTAATAAGCTTGGGCCTATTGGTTTTCAACCTAATAAGGGCTTATTAGAGTTATTTAGAAAGATTATATATTGTTTTATTTGCTACAAAATTCAGCAGTCATGATGTTTTGAATAAACTTGAATTTTACGTGATGCGGTTATTTGGACATCGTTTGGTTTAGGTTCTAGATTCGAGTTTAGTTTGCATAAAATAGGCCTGATTTGCGTCAACTATTGAAACTTGCTTTGCTACTGTTGAAATTGATTTGGGAAGTATACTAAAGTGTTATTTGGGTTATTTGAGTGTCAATCAAGTTATTTTGATAATATTTGCTTTTGAATTTTTTTCTTATCTTAAAAAAATTCTTATCTCGTGCGAATTTGCTTTTTACTCGTGAAATTATAATTGTAGATTTATCTTTACTTGTTTTTGTATATTTTTTGCTTCTTGAGTCAATTAAACTTATTTGGATTGTGCTAATAATATGTTCTATTTGGTTGTGTTGATTTCAGTTCTGCAAGAGTTAAAAAGAAGGTGAGATAATAGGTAAAAACTGTATAGAGGATATTAGAGTGAAAAACTTATTATTTGTGCAAAAAACGAGAGGCGTAAGGATACTTTTGCTATTAACAACATTTTTGCATATTCAAAATGTCTGAAGAAAAGGGAGATACACCACCTCCTAGGAAGAATAACAACTTAAAATTTCAGATTCAAGGTCTAACACATATGTTGAAGAGGTTTAACTTGGTTGTTGGTAATGTGAAAGAGAGGTTAGATAGGGTAAAGGGGTGAGATAACAATAATGATGGATGGAAGAACATGGCTAATTGGAATGGCAACCATAACAGGAGACCTGAACGACATGTAAACCATAACTTGGATGATTTTGACGATGAGGAAGATGTTATAATAGGAGATGATGATTTTAAGCATGAGATTGTAGGTAATGGGGATGGTTTCTAGCAACCTAAAGGCTGAAGGGATTATGATTTTATACATCGGGGCTAATTCATGCATATAAGGGATTTCCAAAACTGTGGAAATCATTACCATATGGATGATGATTTAGACTTTATTAAACTAAAAATTCCTAGTTTTCAATTTAAAAATGATCTTGAAGCTTATTTAGAGTGGGAAAAGAAGGTGGATTGAATTTTTTATTGCCATAGTTATTCTGAGCAGAAAAAGATGAAACTTGACATGATCGAACTTATTGATTATACAATTATTTAATGGGAACATATTGTGACTTCTAGGAGGAGGAATAAAGAGAGACATATAGATACATGAGATGATATGAAAACTTTGATTTCATAATAATATTGCTTATGGATGTGAGGTATTCTCACATTCTTTGATTCTCTAAAAAACCAAATTCGACTTATTAGAGAACAATTGTCTTCATGGAGTCTTCCTTGTAAATCTCATTTGCAATCCACTAATCATTAGGTGTGGGTTTCTTTCAATAGTATTGGTGTTTTGGTTTAGATAATCTCTGTATCACACTTCTATGAAATTGATTGTTTGAGTTTTTAGGATTTATCTTTCTTATATGTAGGTTATATGACCATGAGGTTCGCATCACTATAGGTGTTGAAGAGAATCTCAAATACTTGTATCATGACTCCATTGATTTATTCGTAGAACCATGGTAAAGAACATGATTAAAATTGATGTTTTTTTGATGATTTATAAAGAAACAGAAAATGGAAACTCAAAATCAGTTTAACGATTTATTCACTTCCTCTACTTAGATGTTTTTAAAAAATAACCAACCTTTAAACCAAAAAACCAAAACAATTAATTGAAAAAACTTAATTAAGAGAGAAAACAAAAAAAAAAAAAAAACCAATTTAAAAATCAAGAAAAAAACTTGGTCAAGTTCGGTTTTGGTTTCAGAAAGCTGAAATCGATTGAACTGGACCAGATTAGTTCACCCTCATTTTAATAGAGCAAAAAAATAAAGTATAAATACAAACTTATGCTAACCCTAAAATTTTTTTTCCCTTTGATTGCCCCTCCTTTTACCCTCTCTCTTTCTCATTATCCATACCCTGCCTTTGTTGTTCCCTCTTTTTTCACTTGGTATGAATTCAATTAATCAAATTTTAAATTTTTACTTGGTGATATAGTGTAATGGAAGGATCAGATTTGGGATTAAAACTACCAAACCTTCAAAGGTAATTTTCGTTTCTTTATTTTTTCACTCTATTTTTTTAAATTTTTTTTATTAATACTTGGTTTGATTTTTAGATCTAGGCTTAAGACTACCTCTCTTTAAAGGTACTTTTCAAATTTGATATTTTCTAAAATCTGATTCAAGTTAGCAACGTATGAAACATCAATTTTTTTCTTCATTTTCCCTTTCTTCTTCTCAAGTTATGATTGCAGTACAAATACAATTTATTGCTTGATTGATAAGGGACAATAGGAAATTAGATTTCTAGAACTTGAGGGAAAAAAAAACAAAAACATATAGGATTTGTTGCTCAACATCATACGGGTTCCAAATGATTTTATGCTTCTGATTCCATGTAGATCATCATTAACTCTATTACTTCATGTGAAACTTAGTCAAATGCATTCCAACCTTTATATTAGTTGCAATCCCTTTAGTTGAGCTACAAATCATAACAAAGATAATCAAATGAAACTGGAATCAACAACATAAAGTCTTAGTAGTAGCTTTTAATCATTCATTTAAAATTCATGTGTTCAAGAAAGAGATAAAGACAATGAGCAACATGATTTTCATCTATATCTCAATCTCATGATGATCATTTGTTTGCAGTTTTTCCGTTGTTGTTGAAGCTGATTGCTTGAAAAGGAGAAAAGTAAGTTTGTTCACCAACTTTACTAATAATAAATTATTAGTGAAAAAAGTACTAGTATAAAGGTTATTGTTGTGAATTATGGATATTTCTGGAGGTCTTAATTACAAACATTTTATACAGTATTTACTTGTATTTCAACATCCAAGGGAAGTACTAGAAAGAAGTTTCTTTTAATACGTTAACTAGATGTAACTAAGGAAGTTGATTGATTGTTATTATCTATTTATCCTACATATTAGAAAAATTTCTGGATTTTATGGATATTGATGTTGCTGGATTTTGCACATCTATATAATATGGATTTTTTTAAAAAAATTATGTTAATCTAGATTTTTCTTATTAGATTGTTTATTTGTTAAAATATGTAATCTATTATTTCTAGTATGAGCATCTCTGCACTAAAGAGTTTAAACAAACATTTAATATGACCATGCACTAAATATGTTGAATAGATTTGCATTAAGTCATCAACCTGTTAAGCAAACACTATAAAAGATAAGTGGTTTCCTGTTGATTTGAAAATTCCAATTTAGAAATGGATTTGGATTGGTTTTGTTAAAAAGCCTAATAAAAAAAGTGTTTGCTTAGAAAACCTTAAAAAAAACCAAACTTAACAATAAATTGTTAAAGCCAAATTTAAAAAAGCCCATTTAAAAAAAAGCCCATTAAATAAGGATTAGGTTTTTTTGTTTTAATAAAAAAAATCGTTCTTAATTGAACTGGTTTTTGGTTTGGTCTGGGTCATTTTCTTAAAAACAAACATCTTCTAGTTTGATTGGAATTTTGAGCCCAAACTAAACTGAATGAAATCAGATCATGAACACCCCTACCTCTACTAGACTTTAAGTAATCCTTCTCTCATACTGCTTTCGAGTTGATTGTGTTGTGATGAATGGGTAGGACGTAGCAAATTTCCTCATGTTTGGCAGGCTTGTCAAAAATCTCTATAGTGCTTTTACGCAATACTTTGTTTATAATAGAAAATTCAAAGACTCATAAGTGATATCGCTGCTCATAATAGAGAAGCTTAACAAAACCAAAATCTTTTAGCTATGCTTTATAACTTTTAGATCATCTATAAAACCATGCAACCTCATGATCTCTAATGTGTTTGAAGACAAATCCGATGAAATCCTTGCAAGTTAAGCTTTCTAGCATCAAACTTTTGATCCTACAAGATCTATCAACAACACTACATTCTCACCAACATCTCTTACACCTATGTCAACGAGCCCTTCTACTTCTATAAACATTATAAATTATACATAACGACTCCTAAATCTTTAATCTTAAAAACATATGTAACTTTAACTAGAAAGTTGACATGCCTCGAAACTCAGACGTGGTAAAGAGTTACCTTCATAGATACACTAGTTCAGGACAAGTCCAAATATTTTCCTCTCTTATAGCATTTTTAGTCAATTTCAGGTTTGCAAAGAAAACCCAAAACATTTTCGAATCTAAATGAAAGAATATTAAGCTTTTAAGAAAAAAGAGTAAATCACATTTATTATGTTTCACTATCATTTATTTAAAATGTTTCAGCATAACCCATTTTTTTTTCCTTATTAATCTTCGAAGAAAAAAAAGAGCAAAACACATTTATTATATTTCACTGACATTTGTTCAAAATATTCCTATATCACCTATTTTTTTTTCTTTCTTTCAAATCTATTTAGTCTTTGTCTCTTCTATTGCTAATTTATTCGACACATAAAGCGTAGACAATCTAGTAGAAAAACATGGTTCTATATTAGTTTTTAGTGAAGATCTCCATGCAGCAAACAACCTACAAACAATGTACATCATCATTAGAAAAAGAGGTAAGATTTCATTACACGACTACATTTCCATGCTTAGTGACTTTATTGACTAGATTTTTGGTTGCATTGGAAGCACCCAACCATGAAATAATCTTTTCTCAGTTCTTCTTGCTGGATTTATTACCTTCTTGAGTTTTGAATTATCTCCAAAATGAAAAAAATCTATTGCGTGTTCAAGCGTGTATTGATGGAGAATATGTTTTTTAGGTTCTTAACAGTTGCATCCACATGGAATTGCATACTTTAAAGAACTTTATTTTCACTTTATGGCATGATTTGTGGTTATGTAATGAACTAAAGAGTTTGTTCCTTGTAAAAAGGCTAGGGTTAAACCCCTATCTAAAAAAAAGCGGTGGGGTCGAATTCAACTTGGCATGGACTTGGCCAAAGTGCGAAGTCCAATTACCAAGAGGACCTGTCCTAGGGCAGACCCCACTTGGCATGGGCTTGGTCAAGTGCTCAACTCGAGTATCAAGGGAACTTGCCCTAGGAAAAACCTAATTTGGCATAGGATTGGCCAAATATTGAGCTCAAATATTAAGGGGACCTGCCTTTAGGTGGACCCAACTTGGCATGGGCTTGGTCATGCACTTGAGCTAAGTGCTTAAAGAACTTGCCCCAAGGTAGACTTAACTTGGCATGAGCTCGGCTAAGTGCTAAGCCCAAAGTCAATAGGATCTGTCCCAGGGTGGACCCAACTTAATATAGGTTTGATCAGGCGCTAAACCCAAGTGCCAAGGTGACCTACTTTAGGGCGGACCTAACTTGGCATAGGCTTAAGTGCTAAAAGGACCTGTCCTAGGGCAAACCCAACTTGGAATGGGCTCTGCCAAGCACTAAGCCTAAGTGCTAAGAGAGACCCCTAACAGACGTCAGCTAGCAAAGATTCATTTTCATCTTCAGATATCCTCAAAGGACGAGAATAAATCTTGATATTCTTTTTCTTAATAGACCATCATTAAAGTTAATATTAGGGATATGTTCAGGATATTTGTCCCTTCTTAATGATAATGATAGAGATATTTATACCTCATTAAATGACTATATCAGGGATGTCTAATACTCATTAATGTTATAGTGGAAATATACACCTCTACTCTCTTAGGAAAAAAGAGATTACAGGATCTGAAGTATATAAGTACTCCTCAGACCATCCAAGTAAGGAGTTCATAAATTTTATCTCAAAAGATGAATATTTCTAAGTATTAGAATATTTATTACATCAAAACAGAAACAAACAATTTATTCTTGAAATTTAATGCTCTTTATCATATTTATTACTCATTTCCTCTTAAAAATTACTAACTTTACCATCAAAGGATCCTCAAATTTCCTAAAAAAGACTTTTTGTGGGTACCAAAAAACACTTACCGTGAGATAATTTCTTATAATATGGAGAATAAGAACTTTTGAAGAACAACCTTTTATTGTCCCATAATCTAACCACCAAAAAACCTTGTTCCTGAGTATATTAGATTTTAAAGCATCATCATTTAGCGTTGTCTGTGGAAAACTAATTAAGAAGTCATCATTTTCCTTTATACAATACATCTTGGACATCTCCAAGCCATTATATGGATGATAATCAAATTATCTGTGGGATGAGACATGTCACAAACCTCTCTACAATTATTGGTACCACTACTCCTCCATCAGAGCTCTAACAACTATTTAATCAGGTTAAACTCCTTGTTGAGGTAGTGCTAGCCACTCAAGAGCAAAATCAGGCCTAACAACTTGTTCAAGTCTCGGAGCAAGAGCCAACACCCTCATTCCTAAATTCAAAATTTGAAGTCATCCCATCAGCTAGAAGAAGATTACACTACCTAGAGGAGGTCAGGAAAAACAACACTCAGAGTTTTCAACCTGAACGATCCCCCAGTCTCTCTAGAGGTCGTTCTCGTAGAAGCGAAGCTCTCGAAACTAGTGGTCATTTTAGACATGATCCCTCTTGCCATCGTGGGATAGAAGATAGTTATCATTCACATTGTTCCATGCCAAAATTCTCCAGTTCATCAAAACCTAGTAAAGAGAGGTCAAGAAAGAGTTCTACTAGTATACGTGTCATTCTACTCTAAGTCTAATAAAACTTATATAAATGATAACTAGGCTCTGATAGCAATTGTTATTTTAGGATTAAGGTAACAATAACACCTAATGAGAGGTGAATTAAATGTTCCACTAATAATAACAAATATTGCAATTAACTCAATTAAATACAATAGACATAATTAACCAATAATAAAATTAAAGTGTTTAAAGTAAAGAGTATAGGGATAGAAATTGCAAACTCGGTTTTTAATGTGATTTAACAAGCCTATATCCACATCTTAAGCACCAAATTGGTCTTAAGTATTATATTATTTACTAATTCAAGCCAAAGATTACAATGTCCTTGATGAATCCTCACTAAGCCTTTTTCACCACATGAAGAAATACTTTCTTCAAGATTTTTTACCTTAGTGAGGTACCTCATCAATGACCAAGAGTTTTTCACTTAAACTCTTGGAGGATTATAATTGTTTGAAATGTAGCAACATTCTCTCAAAATGTAGACAATACAATTGAAACTTATATCTCTATAGTTCACTCAATAACACTTAAAATGTATGAAGTTGTTTAAGCATAGTGAATATGAGAATTTATACGCTCGTGTAATAATATGAAGGTTTTAATTTACAAATATAAGAATGATTTAGGATTGATGATTTGAAGTTGTTTTTACTATTAAAATAGCTATATGATATATATTCAAATTATATTGTTAATTGTTTAATTAGACAAGTTATACATATGTTTCTAGCAAAAACTAGTCATTATTGTTCTTTTGACAGATGAAACGGTTAACCGGTTCCTGCAGACTCCCAGGTGTTTATCTTTGATGAACAAGCGGACGACCGGTTCACTTAGTATATCTAAGCAGTCAACCAATTCAACTTAAAACCTAAATTTGATATTTTTAAACCTGGTGAATCTTAAACCGACTAAATGCATATCAATCATATATTGCATGTAATGTGGAGTGTGTGAATTCATTTTAATTTATGTTATCAAGTAATATATACAGATTTATAGAATTAGCACTAAAATGAATTCTTAAGAACTAAGTCTTCACTTGTTTTATATCTTGAACTTGTTGATTTATTTTTTCATTTAATTCTTCATGCTTGTTGATGATCACTATATAAACCTGTTTAAACTTAATATCTACTAAGCATATCATTAGTCTATTTTCATTTAATTATTGTCATCAAAATATATAACTATTAAAATGTGACCCAAAGATCAACAATTTCCCCGCTTTTTGATAATGACAATTAATGTATACATATAGATATAAAAAGATGAATCTCCCCCTATATTTTGCAATATGATTAACAATTAACAATAATATATATATATTCTTCCCCAAGTAATCATATAATCATGTTTTATATTTATTTTCACAAATTCTATCCTCTTTTATCATTCGGTCCGGTTTTGGACCAAAATTAACAACTAAACTGATTTTTTAAAAAAGTTTTTGAACCGAACCGAACCGAAAACTGGTTCAAACCGATTAATTTCGGTTCGGTTTGATTTTTTCCCTTCCAAACCGGTTCAAACCAAAATTATTCTAGTGATTTTTTTCTAAGCTTTTTACTGACCATATTTTTCATAATAGCCAAAAAGAGCAATAATGTAAATACATCAATAGAAGAACAAAGATTGAATGAAACAACATCCAGAGGCTAATGAGAATTTGACAAGGAAGAAAAAAAAAAAAAACTACAAGCACCACAAAGCCACAACATTTGGGCTAAGAACATGTAGATCTTATTTCACTAAACTACAAGAGCACTGATATCAAATGAAACCCTATAAAGCCTGTAACTTTAGAACGAAAATGCAAGGTGGGAAATGAAGTGAACCATCAAAAGGGCTTAAAGATCTAAACCTATACTAAAGCCCCATCAAGAAACACAGCTTCAAATGGGACAAAAATTGAAACTTGAATGAACAATTAAACTGATTGAATCCCCATCTAACCCTCAAAAGGGTAGATCCTGATAAATTGAAAAAACCGGATCGCTTCCAAGCTTAGAAAATGGAGGAGAAGAAGACAGATTTGAGAGATGAGAGATAGAGAGCATGGAAGAGAAGAAGACATATTTGAGAGATGAGAGACAGAGAATAGGGAAAGGGGGCGGCTAAGAATGCATATAGGTTTAGGGATACTAAAACCCCTTCAAACTTGGGAGCTAAAGAAGCCGAAGGAGCATGGAGCAGGAGCTTAACAACTAACAAAACAATCGTGGAGCATGAAGAAAAATCAAAGAGGAGAGTAAAGGGAGGGGAGAGATGCAGAGAGCAAAGAGAGGGGGACGACTGAATGTTACTTTAGGTTTAGGGTTAGAAAACATCCTATTTATATTTGCTTTTTTTTTTTAAGTATTGTCCTGGTTGAACAGGTTCGGTTCAGTTCAATCGGTTTCAGACTTTAAAAACTGAAACCGTACCGGAACTTTTTTGTGATTTTTTAATTGGTTAATTCGGTTTTTTTTTGTTCGGTTTTTTCGGTTATTTTTTTTCGGTTTTTTCGATTTAATCGATTTTTTTCTCACCCCTAGGATAAACCATAAGCAACATAAAAATAAAATATAAAAACATGTCATAATGTTCAAAATGTAATATCCATTACAATGAGGGAAAGAAAATACAAAAACATAAAAAAGACAAAATCATGAAAATATGAAAATGTTCTTGGTACAATCACATATGGCGGTAGATATCAAGAGAGTTGATTTGTCATCATGTTCTTGATATCTTGTAAGTTTTTCATCATATGTTCTTGATTAGCTATGATGTGTGCGTGAGATTTTCCAAATTAATTCATATTCATCTTAATATGGACTCTGTGATCTTCCATCCTAAATCTCCATGAACTAATTTCAGCATCTTCAGATGAAAAAGTTGTAAGCAAAGTCTCAAACATATCAGCATACTCATTATCACCATCGATTTTGCTCTTCTCCGTCGTCATGCTTTCTTTAGCATGAGCACTAACCTAGTTTTCAGGAACTAAATCATTATATCGGTAGATACGTATTCCATCTTGTTAAGGGTTTTGGTATTTATTTCCATTGCCTTTTGAGTATTCTCTTTTCAGGCTGACGAGCGGAGGCTCCCGCGAGCTTGTCCTCTCGTCCTTTTCAAAGTCGAGTCGCGGGACTTCCTTTTTCTCCTTGTAAGGGAGAAAGTGCCAGAGAGTGATTTGGGAGCATAAGGTGAGGACGCTAGTTTAGGCTCAACTTGACTTCCATTAGACTGGAGAGGTCTGGTCGTGGTTGCCCAAATCGACTTTCTCTACAAGATGGCTTTCTGGGTCAGACTCTTCACCCTATGGTGGAAAATCATGCATTTCCTTCTATTAGCAGTGGCATCAAAGTACCTGAAAAGAAATATCATAAGAGAAGAAAGAAAAGAGCTTCGGGTTCAGAAGTCGTACGTCTGGTTCACCAGGTTCTACCTTCCTTTCTGAAATATTATAGCTAGTTCTCTTCTACTACCCAAAGCGAAGAAGTGCTGGCAACTAATCTAGTGAAGACTAATAGTGAGTGTTTTTCTTTTTCTTTTTTGGATTGTAAAGCTTTTATTTTTGGATAGAACAGTGCACCTTTAATTTGTTGAATAAATTATTATTTGAACATAATATTGAGTCTTTATATTTTCATATGCATTTGCTCCTTAAATTATAAGTGGTTCTTTGAAACTTTTCAGTTAGTTTTGGTCAAAGTACTACATTATAATTTTCAAAACCAAAAGGACTAACAAAATCATCAAAATTATAATTTCTTAAATATTTGTTCTTCTGTGTGAACACCACTACATATTTTTCAAAGTACTATACAGAAAGATCTATTGGCTACAAGACTACATATTTCCAATCTCCTTCACAGGCCATGCTCGCTATTGCTGGGCA
>Ga0325414_1005639_pt1 | contig 13253 bp, 11 predicted proteins | sample PopdelMetagenome_8_FD_206183 | JGI IMG/M metagenome (GOLD analysis project Ga0325414, IMG submission 206183) | Populus deltoides microbial communities from Bellville, Georgia, United States - Leaf-PdKOR-R3 | ecosystem: Host-associated > Plants > Phyllosphere > Phylloplane/Leaf | place: USA...
GTGTGTGTGTGTGTGTGTGTGTGAGAGAGAGAGAGAGAGAGAGAGAGAGAGAGAGAGAGAGCATTAAAAACCCTGCCAAGTAAGACCAGATGCATAGCAATGACAACATTAAACGTTTGATCCTACGCATACAAACTATTAGAAAGGAAGCATGCGTAGATGATAAGGCTGAAACTTTCTAATTGCAGTGTTATTTTGATTTGCAGTTGCTCCCAACACATTCAGTAAAAAGCAGGGATTTGAGAAGGTAAAAAATAAAGGATATTTCAGCAAATAAACAGTGAGGGGTGTAGTCCAGAAAACTCCTTGGTCCATTTCAAGAAGATAACTAACACATTACACTACATACGAGGATAAACTCGTGGAATTGTGAACTGAAAAGATTGAAATCCTTCCTGACATGGCATGTCAAAAAACTAAATAAAGTTGCTTACCTGTCATTTGTCCTCCAAATCTGCCTCTTACAGTACCCTGTATAATCGAACTAAAGATCAGAATGATTGCATGGTGTGCATCAGAGATATTGATTGCCACTCTACGACAAAAACAGAGCTAGCACAAAGACCCTAAGCTGAAAACTTGAACCATATTTCAGCTGCCAGAACTTTGTATCACAAAAAATTGAACTTTGTCAACTAAATAGATCCTTTAGAGCTTTAGAATGTCCAACAAGAGCATGTTAAACTATACTCGTAATTGAAAAGTACGCACACAAGAGCACAACTTTTTTTCTTCTTCTCCCATCTCTTCTTTTTTCTTTTAATAGGCAAAGCTCAAGAACGATGAAAACAGATAAACTGGCTCTCCTCGGCTGCAAATGTATGAATTGCAAAGCTATGGGACATTTAGGAAATAAAAAATTGTTTTATACAGATGCTTTACTAGATATAAGCTGTTGTTGTATAACCTTTAATAGTCCAGCCAAATCTTTAAAGAAGGCCCTGAATAAGACGTAATATACCTTCCGATTTTCTCAATCCTCTCAGGTTCACCATCTTGGCCAAAATTATGAAAGCAGATGGAAGGCATTATCAAAATGGCATTGCGGAGCACAAACTTTCTAAGAATGACTTGAATGAATTCTCTGAATTATGCTACTCATGAAATGCACTCCTTATACTGAGAAGAGCATGTAAAATTGCATTGTTATGCAATCTTCTACTTCATATCACTTCTTTTTGAAAAATAATACAAGCTAGCAAAGGGAATTACAGATAACACACACTGTTAAGGGTCAAGAAGGCTTCCATCATATGTTGGCCACTCTAACACATCATTTTAGGATGGAATATGGACGTTCAAGATGTGGAAATCTAAAAGGAGAATGATTAATGGAATCTTAAATCATTATGTATCATAAATTACAAATACTACAAAAATTAAGTTGCCTCCTAACAAATAACACAGCAGAGTATTAAGGCAGCTTGCTAGTTTTGATAATAGAAAGGATTGCAGTAACCTGATACAGGGCATTGATGCCCATATCAATCCCAAGTTCAAGTCTTAAGCATTACTAGCATCATACAACACCTTGTATTAATCTCCATGCAATCAAGAGTAAAATAGAGTTGCTAACTCACTATGATTTCACTCCCAGTCCTCATCACTCAATTGATCATCGGTCTCGTACCTTGGTGGCCTAACCACCAACAACACAGTCCCTAAACATTCCACCACATTCCTTTCCTTTAACGCCGAACCCCTTTCAACCTTGAAATCACCACCGGCGCCGTCAAGAGTAACCAAATAAAACCCGTCATCTGCTTTCACTTCCTTGCTCCCCCTATCAGCAACCACTAAAATAGACTCCTCTTTATACCACCTATTTGCCTTCCATGGTAATACCCTTGCATCTGGAAAAGCCACCGCCACTCCCCCTCTACCCAACTCAAGTACCGGTTCCCACCCTGGCAACACCACCCACCTTTCCCACGCTTTCTCTGCCACCACCACACCAAACTCACCCTGGCCCTTACACTCCCACGGTGCTTCCACAATTTTTCTTTCCCCGTCCTCTGATCTACAAACCGGTAAAACCACAACACTACTCGCCTCCGCAACCTCACCAATCTTCAACCTAACAACCGGAACCAGAACCCCATCTGCTGTTTCTCCTTCTGCCCTCTCTTTCCTTTCTCCCCCTCCTTCTAACTCCTCCGAAATCGCACTTTTCGCTTTTTCAGACTCTGCAACCTCTAATGCCATCTGTAGAGCATTAGTCCGCGACTCTGACGGATTCTTATGCTCTCTAGACTGCCTGTAGTACATAAACGACAGGCAGTCTCCGGGAAGAACATAATCAAAGCTCTCCCAGAACTTCTCCCCGCGCCTACGAGGAAAATCCTTGATGGCGCGGGCCAAATCTTGAGCACCCTTAGCGTCCATCTTATTAAGGACGATATAGCGGGCAGCTGCAGACCGCTGCGTGGCACTAAGGAGACGAATTTCATACAATAACTCCGCACCACCAAGGTCAAATGTAGCAACAATTTCTGGGTCAGTGTTAGACTGAACTAAAGAATCCCTCACTTGAGCTCCAACAATTAAACGGTTTTGCTCAACCCCAGAAATACCAGTGGCTTCTTCTATTGATGGTGGAGTAAAACCTTCTTGGAATAAAGAAGGGATTAAAGGGGCATACTCGTACCAAAGGCCAAGACGATTAGCGAGGATTTCGAGACGAGAAGGGGCGTCAAGAGACTTGTATTGAGAAGGGATAGGAGAAGGTGGAGGTCTAAAGGGTTGGTAGACTTGTTGATAAGGAGGTGGAGAAGAGGGGATACGAGTGGCTGAAACTGATAGCGTTTTGGTGGGTTTAAAAGGGGTTTTTGATAAATGAAGGATAAAGAGAGGTTGTTGGCTAAGGAAAGGAGAGGAAAAGGGTTTGTTGTTAAAGCTTGAAAGAAAGAGAGGCTTATGGGTGTTTAGAGTTGGAGAAAGCATAGTGACTGAGTGACTGAGTGACTGAGTGAGAGAAGTGACGGGCGTTTGTGGAAGATAGGGAAAGGGTGCCTTATCTTGAAGAGAGGGAGGGAGGGAGGGAGAAGGAACAGTTTTGTTTTGTTGTGCTCTGTGGGTTGGTTGGGCCTTCTAAGCGGGAAGCTAATAGGATTGAAATTCGGAGTTGGTCTTGTTGAAATTTATTGGAGTAGGAATGGGCCTTGTTGCCAGGAGAACTATTTGTAAATGATTTTGACCTCCATTATTTTACATTTAAAAAATATTAATTTTTATTTTATTTTTTTAAAATTAATTTTTTTATATTTTTAATATGATAATAACAAAAATAAATTTTAAAAGATAAAAAAAATATTATCTCAATATCTTTCTAAACAAAAAAAACTTTTAAATATAATTGCCGTTAAATACACTTTTAAGCTGGAAAATAAAAATGCTTATATATATATATATATATATATATATATATATATATTAGGTTTATAGTACTTTGATTTTTTATATATGTTTTTTGTTAACTAATTTTATTTTTTCTATTTCATTCTTATATGTTTGATTTATAGGTATTGGCAATTATAAATTTTTTATTTTTTTTTTATAATGTCAAGTTGTGGGTTTTTTTCTTCTTTAAAATATATTAATAGTTCTTCAACATTATTTTTTTTACATTATAAAAAATTCAACCAGGTCATAGCGAAGCGCAGGCCTCCTTTATAATTTTAACTAAAAGACATGTTTTTGTAACAATCCTTCAAAGTTTTTCTCCACAAAAAGGTGTTTAATTTGTAAAAATAAAATTCATTTTTTTTACTTTTTAATAAGACATGTTGATTCATTGATGGTCACAATTCAAAATGAGGATTTATTGTAGCCCCTTTTATATTTTACTGGTCACTGCTTTAGTGTAATGACTATTTTTCTATTCCCATAAAAAATTACATACCTTTGAACCAGGGTTATTTTGGTATTTTTTACAAGGTGCATTAGTTATTATTAATTTGTTTGGGAGTATTTGTATCTATTCAATGTTTTGTAAACAGTAAAATAACCAAAATACCCTTAAAAGTCAAAAACTTAGTGGTCTAGGGGTAGGGGTATTAAAATATTTTTTTATTTTTTATACACAATAGAATTACGCATGTGTCCTTAGATGCAAGATATTTAGTTCATTGTAGTCAGGGGTATTTGGATCTTTTAACCTAGATTTTGTTGTTAATTATAAGTTTGGTTGAGTGTGGTAACATAATTCCCCTTTAAAATAATATTTTTTTTATTGAAAAGTTGTTGGCGCGTTGGAACAACCACACACTTTGTGCGACGCTTGCCGTGGTTTTTGACGGTCAAAAAATATATTTCACTGTCTTAGTCGATTCCTCTCCATTTCTTCTTTCATTATAGGCGACACGTGTACTCCAAATGTGACCAGTGTATAGCCGATGACTATTTTTTTTTTCCTTAATTTCTCTCTCATATCCAAGTAAATACATTATGGTCCTCATTGCTTTTATTCTTTTCAAATTCAGACCTTTTAGTTTTGATTGTTGTTTTCTAGTTATTTTTTGCTGTTGAAGTTTTATTTCTTTTCAATTTAACTTTTGGTTTTTAATTTGTATATATAAGATATTTTAATTCGATCCTTTTACTTTTAATTTCTTATTGTTTTCCTTTGTCTTTTTGTCAAAGTTTTTATATTTTTCAATTTTATCCTTAAATCAGGTTTATGATTTTTGTTTTTTCAATGATAATAATGATTTCAATTTGGTCCATTTTCTTTTGATTTCTCATTGTTTTTCTTGGGCCTTTTGTCTAAGTTTTTATAGTTTTAAATTTTATCCTTCAAATCAAATTCATGATTTTTATTTTTTTCAACAACAACAACAACAATAATATTTGAAATAATGGTCACGGTAATAATAATGATGATGATGATAATGATACTAATAATAATGATGATGATGATGATAATGATATTGATAATAATTATAAAAATTGAAATAAAAATAATAATATTATTAATGATAACAACAACAACTAAATCAGTAATGATAATAATGATAATGATGATGGTAATGATATTATTAATGATAGTATTGATAATAGTAATAGTAATAAGAACAACAACAACAATAAAATTAGTGGTGATAATAATAGTAGTAATTGTTATAGTAGTTGTGTTGGTAACAATCTTTTAGGTACTACTACCCATAGTTTTGAAACCCAACCCAACCCGACAGGTCGACCTAGGACCCGGCCGACCCGGGGCTGGAACCGGGTCAGGTTAAAGAAAAATAGAGGATGGAGAAACCTGGTGTGATCCAATTGACCCGGCAAGACCCTGTCAAAATCTGGTTGCAATCCATTGACTTTTGTTTTTGTTTACTAAAACAACGTCGTTTTGATTTTATAAAAAAAAATTAACTGGGGCAACCCGGTGACCCAGTCAAAACCCGGAACCCGATGAAAATACTAATATTATTGATGATATAATGATGATGGTGATGATTATAAAAATTAAAATGAAAATATTAATATTATTGATGATATAATGATGATGGTGATGATTATAAAAATTAAAATTAAAATATAAATATTATTGATGACATAATGATGATGATTATAAAAATTAAAATTAAAATACTAATATTATTGATGATATAATGATGATGATGATAGTTATAAAAATAAAAATGAAAATACAATTATTAATGATGATGACCACAACAACAAAAACAAAATTAGTAAATTAGTGATGATAATAATAATAGTAATTGTTGTGATGGTAACAATATTGTTGTTGCTACTACTACTACAAAAAAATAATGATGATTTTTATTTTTATTTTTTATTTTTTAATAGTTGTTTTTTTAAAAAAAATTGTATGATTAGAATTTTTTTTCTTAATTTTATATTTTAATATTTAATTTTTTTAATTGAGTGTTTTAGCTCTTTATAAATAACTATAATTCATTAAAAATGGCCATTCTAGTCTAGCAAACCGACACCACAAAATCCAAAAAGAAGTGGCAAATTCATTATCAAATGAGGCGACTCCATGCAAAGACCGGTGAGGAGAAAACTAGCCAGTTCATGGTCTTATTTGGCGGCCAAAAGCTTCTAGATACCCGTAGTGAGGACATCACTGAACACAAATGGCAATATATATATATAAGTGTGTGTTTAGTATCGCTATTAAATCCCACTCAGTTATCATAATCTTCTGTCGTTATCATAAACAGGTCTCTTCTCCTTGGAAATTAACCAACAACGATTACATTAGATACATGGAAAGCTCCGAAACGCAATTAGATTTGGTGCAAAACGGATCAGGCTATGACATAGAAAAAGAAATCAAGGCCTTTGATGAATCAAAGGCTGGTGTTAAGGGTCTTGTAGATTCTGGGATAGTAAAAATACCACCCTTCTTTGTGGTTCCAGAAAAGGTAGTCTCTTCTCAACCGACTCCTGCCCATCTTCAGATTCCTGTCATAGACCTCGAAGACATCCGTGATGATCCTGTTCGACACGAAAAGGTCATCAAGGAAATACGAAGTGCTTTAGAGATATGGGGTTTGTTCCAGGTTGTGAACCATGGTGTATCAAAGGATATTACGGAGGGAATGATTGAAGGAGTGAAGGGATTTCATGAGGAAAAAAATGAAGTCAAAAGGGAATATTACACGAGGGATGTGAAGAAGAAGGTGACTTACACTAGCAACACTCTTATTCATAAGACAAAAGCAGCGGATTGGAAGGATACCTTGTATTTTCGAATGGCTCCTGATTCTCCACGTCCTGAAGAACTTCCAGTTGTCTGCAGGTAACTATATATATATTTTTTAATTTAACGTGGAGTCAGTAATCAGTTACCCTGCCATGAAGTTTTAGAGTAACACTCTTATTCATAATTAGTAGTTAGTAGAATACTTAATACTTTTTGACACAAGTGCTTCAATGCGATGTAACGTTCTGAACCTTCCAAACAAATCAAAGGAGAGAAGATGGGCATTTCTTTTGCAGAAATCTCTTCGAAAAATCAAGTTCTTACTCCTTTCACCAAGAACTCCTGAAACATCATACTTGCATTTAAAGAACGGCTGCATCATAAGCAACTCCAACTGAAGGGTTGAAAGGGAGAGCCTATAAGATGCCAATTATCCCACCAAAAGAAAAAATTGATTAAACTCCAAGTTAATTCGTAGTATATACTTTGTAGGCTCTGTGATTGCTATAAAATGCATGAATTCTGATAAAAGTAACATATAAGAGCATTTTGTTTTCTTACCACACAGTTAAACACACTAAATAGAAAGATATCTTGGGATGCATGATGTTGGGATACAGTTCTGAACTAGTTTCACATGTTGCAGGGAGACAACAATCAAGTATTCGGCATATATAAGGGGTTTAGGGGATACCCTTCTTAAATTAGTATCGGAGGCTCTTGGACTCAATCCTAATTATCTGATTGAATTTGGGTGCGCTAAAGGGCTCAAGATTATGTGCCATTACTATCCACCGTGCCCTGAGCCCAACCGAACTCTGGGAAGCAAACCACATACTGATCCTGACTTCCTGACTATCCTTATGCAAGACCATATTGGTGGTCTCCAAGTTTTTCATCAGAATCAATGGATTAATGTCCCTCCAATTCCAGGAGCTTTTGTAATTAACGCTGGTGACCTTCTACAGGTTAGTACCTTGTTCTTGTGATTTCTTTCACATACATCTTTTCACCTTTGTCTGCAATTGACAAATTATTGTATCGAAACAGCTTATATCAAATGGAAAGTTCAAGAGCGTTGAGCACAGGGTGCTGGCTAATCACAATGGCCCAAGAATATCAGTGGCCAGCTTCTTCGCTATTTATGACAGGATTTGTGGTCCAATAAAAGAGTTGCTATCAGATGAAAATCCTCCGTTGTACAAGGAAGTCCCTCTCATGGAATACATTACTCAATACATGTGGAAAGAACAAGATGGAGGAATGACCACACTTGATCGTTTCAGGCTGTGATTTTGGAAATTAGAGTACGTTGAAGTCTACTTGCTCACTCCATTTCAGTCATTCCAAAATTTTACATCTCAGCAGCCTCTGCTCGGGGAATTCATAACATTTAAGTTTCTGGTGGTGTTTGATAAGCATTGAATGCGCATTTGTATGTTGCAGTCAAGAATTTATGCTTGATTTTTGTTGTTTCAGTTCATTTCAGTGATGCTTTTGAGAAACCGAACCATTTAGCATATCAGATTACTCTGTGTTGTATGTTAGTGGCAGCTACACACCTATCTACATGATCTTATTCTTGTCGTTTTAGCTAAACCATGAAGTAATAAATTGATAAGACTATTATACTCTTGCCAAGGACAGCTAAATAACTGAATTGACAAAGCAAGTTCTATTTTCTTGAATAATTTCAAATCAATAAAAGGAAGAAATCAAGAAATTGAATGACCCAAGACAATCAGTTCAAGAACACTGAGCACACGGTGATGGCTAGTCACCTTAACTGGTCCAAGAATATACGTGACAAGCTTACTCGTAACAAAATCTTACTCTTCTTGAAAAGGACTTGATGGTGGCTCCCTTGCACTTGGTAATTTCACGCTGTGAAATGGAAATCACTGAAGCTTCCTCTGGTACTCTATTTGGTTATGAACTTGGAACGAGAACATATCAGTTGCATTTGTTCCTTATTTTGTTGTTCAAAAGTAGCACCAAATTTAATCATTACCCAAGTTTGCCTGTGCAGAAATCTGAGGGCATCTATATCTCCTTTTTCTATCTGTTTGTTTTCAAGATTGCCAAATCTTTGTTCTTCTTGTTGGTATTTGAATCATCCTTGTTTGCATATTGAGAGCCTGCTCCTGGTTTTTCTTTCAGAGGATTTGATCATTATTTTGCATGGTACAGCAGCTACAGCTATCTGCGCTTTTGTGAATGCTTGCTGAAAATGCCTCCTGTCTTCTAATTAAGTGATCGTATCTCATGTTTCTAAGATTGAAAATATCCTTCCCTGAGATCTCAGGTCCATCTTGGAACAATCTGACAGGCAGAAAGCAAGGATATGCTTTGATTCAGTATTCTAATTCATTTTATAATGCAATGCTTGCCTATATACATCACCAATCCCTCAACTTTTAATCGTATCCCAGTAAGAAGTGACTTTAACCTACCGTTTCAGGAAATACTGGAGAGCGTTGTTCCCTTCCAGTCCCCATTATGCCCAAGTATGAACCTGATTTATTAAATCAATATTCAAGTGATCTGTTCACCATTTTTTATAACTTTTAAGTTTTAATAAATGATGTTAGAAACTGAAGCTGATCGCACATGCTTTATTGATAGCACAGACAGCCAGTTCAAGTTTTTAACAAGTTTCGTTCTATCACAAAACAGCTAAGAGATATGAACAGAGGACATTTCTAGGGAGGAGGTAATGGAGAGATGAATGTCAAGCTTACTTCAGTCATTCCATGGAATCCTCTCATGCCTTGAAATCATCTCTCAAGCCTTAAATTTCACCTTCTATCATTTCATGATGAAGTTCTTCATTCACTGACTTGCAGCATCCCAAAAATCCAGATTGGCTTTTCTGACACAAATTTTATAGTCTGCCTGCCTGCCAGCCAGGGTTTACCAATGGACTTCAGAGATTTTGATAGCAACTTTATGACAACATCCACATTTTTTGCAGCTCTTAGATAGGCTTACTTGAGGATGAATCCCTTGAAGAAACAGACGTTTTTTCCGGCTGCAATGTCAGCATATGAAAGGAATTTTAAAGAGAGCTGATCATGAGAAGTATTATTTGGACAATTGACTTCCAACCTCGACGAGAGTTATTTAACTTTTTTTAATGGAGGCAAGCCGGCAGCATTCAGTAACAACTCATAGTTTTAGGTTGGGAATCTAACTCAAACCTCTTGTCATCTAATTGAAAGATTGATTTATTGTTTATTCCTTTTTGTCTCAGTCCTCTCTCTCTCTCATTGTCCCTTTTGTTTGTTTGTGTTGACTTTTTTTCCGTTAGAGGTCTCTTCTCCTTTGAAACATAACAAAATGCCGTCAGACTTGGTTCAAAATGGATCTGTCTGTGATATAGAAAAAGAATTACAGGCTTTTGACGAATCAAAAGCTGGTGTCAAGGGACTTGTAGACGCTGGGATAATTAAAACTCCTCCCTTCTTTGTGGTACTAGAAAGTGAAGTCTCTTGCCAACCAAGTCCAGCCCATTTTCATATTCCTGTCATAGACCTGAAAGGCATTCATGAAGATGATGTTCGACGTAGAGAAATTGTTGAGCAGATGTGCAATGCTTCAGAGACATGGGGGTTCTTTCAGGTTGTGAATCATGGTATTTCAAAAAATGTCATGGAGGGAATGGTTCGGGGAGTGAAGGGATTTCATGAGGAAAAGAATGAAGTGAAAATGGAATATTATACAAGGGACACGAAGAAGAAGGTGACTTGCACTAGCAATTCTCTCCTTTAGAAGGCAAAAGCAGCAAACTGGAGGGATATTTTCGCATGGCTCCCGGCGCTCCAGATTCTGAAGAATATCCAGAAGTCTGCAGGTAATTCTTTTTTCTTATTTCTTCAACTCATTTTAATCCACGGTTATGACATAGATCCTTTAATTAAAAACTCGCAGTTAGTTCTAGTCAAATCTTTTTCTGCATAATTTTAATTTTGACTGTGGAGACTATCAGCTGAAGACTACTTCATGGTAGTCTAAGATCTCCACGAAAATGCATTCCCTGTGGCAGAAAAAAGTGCACATTCTTTTTATACAGCGCAGCTTATTGATGAAAAAATATTTTGGGTGGTGCTCATATTTGATAACGCACATTGATCTAGAATTTGCCATCATTTTATCTGTTAGTCTGCAGACTTGCCAGTCCAGTGTCCTGACTGCCAACCTGCAGTAGAGTCTGCAAGCTGCTTCTCGGAATGTCGATGTAACAGGTGAAGCTTGTTTATATGATGTTAGATCTCACTCTTACCCAGCATCATAAATCTCCAAGTTCAATTTGCAATCCTACATAAATCTCTACCTCATCAAATTCGGGTAGCCTTTTAAAACATGCTGCATTTGTTTAGGCACAACAGTTACTGTGTTAAATTCTGCCGGCTAAGTTTCTTAAGTTTTTAGGCAATAAATTTATAGTAACATGTATTACTTGTCATTATGTTTTATGCAAATGCACCAGCTTCTGTAATAAATATTAGCACCAGCAAGAACAACTCCCCTGTATTGGAACAGAGCAAAAAAGTCCAAGGCTGAAGAAATGAAGTTGACCTAGCTGACAAACTCTAGTGTGCGAATGCTTATGAAACTTCTGTTGATTTTGGTTTTGAAGCTGTTGGGTTTCACTTATTGCAGGGAGATAGAAATCAAATATTCAGCATATATAAAGAGGTTGGGAGGAACTCTTCTTGAATTACTATCAGAAGCTCTTGGACTCGAGCGTAATCATCTGACTGAAATTGGGTGTGCTAAAGGGCTCCCCATAATGATCCTGACTTCTTGACTACCCTTTTGCAAGACCATATTGGCGGCCTCCATGTATTTCCACCAAGATCACTGTGTTGATGTCCCTCCAATTGCTGGAGCTTTTGTAGTTATCATCGGTGATTTACTACAGGTAAGAACCATACGGTGGCACTACTTCACAAATCCTGGAACATTTTATGACCTATTTTGTGCTGATGATTTTTTTGCCAAACATTATTCAACTTGATTTGTTTGCTCTGACAAATTATGTTATTGAAACAGCAAGTCCCAGATATCTGAGCACAGGGTGCAGGCTAATCACATCGGTCCAAGAATATCAGTTGCGAGCTTCTTCGCACTCTATGACTGGATTTGTGCCCCGTTAAAAGAGCTGATATCAGATGAAAATCCTCTGTACAAGGAGGTTCCGCTGAAAGACTACATTGTTCAATACAGGTGGAAAGAACGTGATGGTGACATCTCTACACTTGATCGTTTCAGGTTGTGATTTTGAAAATGAGAACACACTGAAATTACCCTGTTCATTTCATATGGTCATCAGAGACCGTTAAAAATCCAGTAAATTTTCCTTCTCGGCAACCTGAAGGCTGTCAAAGAACTCTTTTGGCCACGCTATGAACGGTGATAAGATTTGAATCTGTGATCATAGTATTATTATCTAATAAAGTATCTAAATTTTTAATTTCGACATCAACAAAACCCTGAAAGTACTTATATCTGTCGGTGTTGAAATAAGCATTGTTGCCATTGCGAACCTGTGCTTAGTATTTTGTTGTTTCTGTGAATTGCAATTACACTCTTGAAGAAAATGACTCGGTGCAATTTCTGTCTCCTCATTCTTTCTGCAAAAAAATGTATCTATCTCATGAGGGTTATCAGTCTCTCTTGGTACCTCATCTTTGTACTGCAACAATTTAGTCCCTGTTCTTGAGCTTGAAGCAGAATAGGGTTTTTTTTTTTTTTTTTTTGGATTTTTTGGATGAAGATTTAACCATTTGAACCTTGAGCAGGAATATAGAACCTTGAGTGCTTTATCTTCCTATTTCTGGACTGCAAATAATTCCTCGGAGAGTTTGTCCATCAATTAATTAATTTCATACATGGTGTTTTATATTTTTTTTTAATATTGTTTCTTAAAAATATATTAAAATATTTTTTTATTTCTTAAAATATATTTTTAACATTGATACATCAATAAAAACATATAAAAAAATTAATTTTAAATAAAAACAAAATTCAAATTTTTACTAAACAGCTTTTGCAAAACTCTACCTAAATGGAATCAAAAGAGAACCATTTTGGCACAATTATTTATTTTATATAATATTCACGTTAATTACATTTTGCAACAAATACCTTAGTTCATATATATTCAACAAAATATACATTCTCAAAATAAAGTGAAATGCATAGTATATACAAAAATATTATACCTTAGACAAGTGCATTTCAAATAACAATTAAAAATATTATTTCTCTCAAGTATTTGTTTTATTTTTATAAATGGAGCATTGAGAAAACTAAAGTATTTATTTTATATTTAAATTCAATTAAAAAATAAATATAAATATTTTGTACTAGTAATATAGCAAGATTTATTTGTATACCTCAATTGAAAAATGAAAGTGGCAATTGCACAGGAAATTATAGAGAGTTTACACGGTGTAGAGCTAGAAAAACTAAAAGAAAACATTAAGTTGCATGGAAGAGAAAACAATTAAATAAATTAAAAGCTTTTAAAGTAAGTATATAAATAAAGCATGTAAGTAATGCAGTAAAA
>Ga0325414_1005640_pt1 | contig 13251 bp, 4 predicted proteins | sample PopdelMetagenome_8_FD_206183 | JGI IMG/M metagenome (GOLD analysis project Ga0325414, IMG submission 206183) | Populus deltoides microbial communities from Bellville, Georgia, United States - Leaf-PdKOR-R3 | ecosystem: Host-associated > Plants > Phyllosphere > Phylloplane/Leaf | place: USA...
TCATTAGGGTACCGGACAATCTTCAATATTAATTTTTATGGGCAAGGGAAAAAAAAAAAAACCAGAGGCAAGTTGATTGTCGAGAAGCTTCTTCTGATGGAGACCATACATTATAGTATCACACACACACACACACACATACAAGAAGAGATAGATTTATGGGTTGGCATATGCATTTATATGCTCTAAACTACTGAAGCTAATAATTTATTTCAAGATCAAGAAGAGATAGACAGAGATTTCTCTCAAGGCCACTTAATTAGAGGAGGCTGATTCTTGCTTTTGTCAAGACTTGACTATCTTCTTATTAATTTTTTAGTATTATCAACTTGGAAAAATTGGTGGAAAAAATGCAAGATATATACTAATTTATCGTCTGTATCCTCGCGCATATATGCCAGCGATCCATGGAACAACTCTCCTGCTAATTCTCGGAGACTTTGGGATGTGATGTTTGGAAAAAACGACAACCAATACATTTGTTTTCATAATTGCCCAAATACACTCTGTTGTCTATACATTGACTCATCTAAATAGTTCTTGTAGATTTTTTATTGCTACAATCCACTAAAGATGTGACAAAACCATCCCTACGTCTTTGTCATTTTTGTCTTACTAGTTTTTTTTTTTTTTTCTTGTGCCGTGTGGACATTATCAGAAACTATTAACTATAGATCTAAAACGTGGGGAGAATTTATTGTGTAAAATACGTGATGAATTTCCTTACATGACATTATAGATGGACTGTTTACAATATATTTTTGCTTGCTTTTTTTTAAAAAAATTTAATTTTTATTGGATCAGATTATAAATCAATTTGTCAATGAATAATAAGATATTTAAAAGAAAAAAAATCAAAGTAAAAAACAAGGAGAGAATTGGTGGCTTTTAAAAAGTTTGGGTGAAATGTTTATTGTAGTCCTCATATTTTTTTCCATTATAAATATTGGTTCCTTAAGTTTTCAAAATTTATGGGTAAAAATTAATTTTGATCTTAAACTTTATTTTTTTTATTTTTTTAGCTCCTAGTTTGAGAGAAGTGAGAGAAAGTCGCCTGGATTCAATGCTAGATGGAAAAACATTTTATGGACACTGATTTCAACCATAAAATGGTTGAAATTGGTGTTGAATTGTTCCGTTTGATAAGAAGAGTTCAAATTAAATTTTTTTTACCTTGAAATTGCCTAGAAAAACATATTTGAGCTCGTTTAGATTTTTAGTTTCGGGTTGATTTTGAATTTTGAAACAGATTTTTGAGGCCATGAATAAGCTTATCAAGTTGTCTATGATGTTTTTTAGGTTTTTCGAGTTAAAAAAATAGGTTAAAAACTCAATTTTTGAGTTGTAAAAACTCATACCCTATTTTTTTAGCCACCATAGTGAATGAAAACAAACAATATCAAATGACACGTCATGTGACTTATCTTTTATTCAAAAAACTTAAGGTGGATGACATGCTCATAAAAAAAATAAATTAAAGGTCCAAGCATGCGAGTCTATTCTTACATACCCAAGTGCAAGACCTTACATGATGAGTCACTTAATCTTCGGTTCTTATGATATTTTGATAATTTTAACATGATTTTTTGAAAAAATAAATGAAAATTAGTTCAATGAAATAATATAAAAAATATAAAAAAAAATTTCCACATACATAATGATTAAAAAAAAATAATATTGCCACAAAAGCTCTAGTCTTATTTAAAATGTATGGCATAATTGAAATTTTTCAAAAAAATATCATTGTTGTTTATGAAAATCATCATTAAAATTAACAGGTTTTTATTTTAAAATATATAAAAAATGGAGGGACAAATTAAAAAATTATTCACATAGTTTCATATGCAATAATTCAAAAAGAATGAATATTACCACAGAAGCTCTAGTATTATTTAAAAAGCTCATGTGCCTTTAAGGATGGCCCATGTATATAGGACTAAAACATTGCCCATGCCTGGTTGGGCCTTTAAAAAAAAAAATCTAGGTGTACTTATTTTTTTATTTATTTATTTTATTTCAAATGCAGCGTGTTATGTGCTAATTATCTTCTTTAACCTTAAAATTAAGTTTCGAGTTTAGAACAAAAAAAGCCTATCTTTCAATATTTTTTTTACTTGAAAACATATTAAAATAATATTTTTAAAACCTCAATAATCTCATTTCCAAGAGCAAAAACACTTTAATCAACCTAAAAAAATAAAAATAAAATTAGAGCTTCTGTTTTAGAAAATGACATTCCAGCATAGCATAACATGTAAGGACTAAAAACAAAGAAAAAAGTTTAATGATTAAACCATAAGAAAATATTAAAAGGCCAGAAAAATAATTGAAGTAAACATATTAATATTAACGATTAATGTTAATTGTTAATAATTTCACATTAAATACAGGACTCATGTAAGGCATGGTGTCTCCATGCATTAAAATGAATTGTTTTAAAAGGCCTGAGCATATACCGATTCACAATATTTGCGAGGGTCAAACATCTAGGTCAATGGTAGTATAATAAATTATGATTTTTATTGAGTAATATAAACTATAGTTTATATTACTTCTGAGATCTTTGATTAGTTGATGGCTGAGATATAATAAATTATGTCTCCATGCACTTCTTGAAGAGATATCCTAAATTCAAATCCTTCATTTCTCAAAAACTATCGAAACAAGAAGACATTGGCCCAGTTAGGATCCCCTGCTAGGCCAGGGAAACAGAATATATAACCGATGACGAGCGTAAACTACTGAGTCCAGCAGGGTAAACTAAAGGGCCTAGATATACCCATAGCAGCTCAAATCATCTGCTAATTCACCAAACGATACATATTTGGAGCCTAGAGAGGCCAGCTGCTGATAAACCGGGCCCGACCTAATCCGAGAAATCCACAGCCTAGAGCTTGACTCGAGCAAGGTTTTAACTTGTGACTTGATTTAATATCATTAAAGAATTTAAAAAATGAAATAAAATCATTTTAATAAAATAATTGATTCAGATTAATGAACTGATAACCCAATAATACAAGCTTTTTTAGGTCATATTATGTGTGCCGAGCACGAGTATGTCAACCATGATAAATATTAGTGCAGTTGCTTGGCCTCCAAGTAGTTGACAGTAAGTGAGAGAGAGAGAGAGAGAGACTCATTTATAATCAAAGAAGAAGCATGGAGGGAGCATAAAATTGCAGATATTCGGGAAAACACTAACAGGGAAGACAATAACCCTTGAGGTTGAATCAAGTGACAATGACAAGGCTAAAATCCAAGACAAAGAAGGTATCTGTTCTTTCTTTCTTTCATTAATTTCTATTTATACAGATCCAATCTGTTTATCTTCGAATGTTGGGTTTGATGAGTTGAATATACATTTCTTAATTTTGTTTGTGTAAAATCTTTAGGGATTCCGCCAGACCAGCAGCAGAGGCTGATATTCGCATGGAAACAACTTGATGATGGTACTGGGTACATAATTGCTGATCATTACAATATTATCCATAAAGGCTAGGGCTTTTTGCGACCTTAATTTGTTTTTCGTTTATAATTATTTTCTTAAATCAACATATTTACTAGCTAAACATTAAAGAATATGGTTAAATTACTATAGTTATGCCTGTAAAATAATATTCATTAGAATAGTTTTTTTGTGTTTTATGTTTTTTCTTTTCAATTTAACTATTTAATAACTTAATTTTATTTTTAAATTATCTTTCAATATTATATTTTATGATCATGGTTGTAGATTTAACTTGTTAACATGGATCAATCAAATATCTTCATCTCAATATTTCTTTTCAAAATGTCATCTAATATATTGTTTTTATCATATTTAAAAAAAAATATCATTTAATATACATTATATATTTTGAGTTCATGGTTGAGATTGTTTTATTAAAAAACACGTTAACAATGCTTAAATATCTTTTTTATGTTAGAAAGATTGATTCGATCCACGATGTAAGATGTGCAAATTATCTAGTAAGAGATCTAAAACATGAAGAAAATATGAAGGTATTGTATAGAGATAATGTTTGAAATTGTGGTAGAGATCATTTTTCAAAATACTTTTTGTTTTAAAATGTATCAAAATATTTTTTTTAAAAAAATATTTTTAAAATTAGCATATGAAAATGATCTGAAATTAAAAAAATCAAGTTTTTTTTTTAAAATACATTTTAAGCATAAGAAACCAGAGTCAACCATGCATCTTGTCTGAAGGCTACTTGGTGGGATGTTTGACGAATCGATAAAGGTTCTTGCTTGGTGGTTTAATTATTTTTTAATTAATATGAGTGTCCGAACCAACTTGTATGTATCTCGATTAATTTTACGGGTCTTAAAGTTAATTATCATGTAAGGTTCTAGTAACCCTGAAATTTAAGATACTTGAAGTAGACATATTGATTTGTCTCAAGTGAGTATTTCTACCTTAATTTGTTTTTTTTAATTAATTAGTTTTAAGTGACCGCTGTTTATATTGAATGTAATTAACGAGGTTTACTACTACTTAAATAAAGGCTTTAATTGGTCTCCGCTAATAAATATCTTAACAAGGTTACAAAATAATTAAAAGTGATAAGTGAACGACGGATTAAGATATGCCCATTTACTTCATATGCGTGACAGATTCATGTGAATATTCAAATGTAATTTATTTAATTTATTGGTGTAGAGCTACTGCTAGAAAAAAAAAGTGTTTTCTTTATCCAATGCAAAAAAAATTGTTTAGTTTTTGTGTTTTCTAAAATACAATAAACCCTAAGAAAGAGAAAAAGATATTTTATTTAAATATTCAAGTTAATAAATAAGGAATTTGTTTTAAGAAATCAATAAGTTATAAAACCACATACATTGTGTTAAATGACGGAACTACCTGTTAAAATGAAAGGATTTGAGTTTAACTATAAATTTATGATTAGAGAAAGTTGTCACTTTCCACTAGTATCATGGTTATTAAAAGATCTATATTCTATAAAAATATTAATAAGATAATTAGTTACGTAAAGAAAAGATGCATCATTTTAAATATATTATCTGTTAATTTAAGTTATATTTTTATTTATTGATTTCATATAAGGTTCAACACAGATTTCTTTTCATAAGAAATCTCTATCTTATATGGTTAAATTTGAACCATTCCAAGGCTCTAATTTTAACTTCATATTTATTTTTTATTTTGTATCTTTAATATCCGAGAATATACTTTACAATTTAATTTTATACTCTCAAATATTAAAATTTACAGCTAAATCCTAATACTCCAAATATTAATTAAATAAATTAATTGTTGTGGGATTTTTTATATTTTGGCCAAATCTTAATGGATAATCATAAACCGGTTATGACATCCATTTTATATATTCAAAACATGATAAAAATATGATTTTGTTTTTAAGAAAATATACATGAAAAAATTTAAAATTTGGTCATATGCATGAAAACAAAACATGTTTTTTGTGTTTTTAAAATGTGAATTTTTTTGGATATTTTAAAATTTTAGAGAAAACCAAGTATTTTTAATACCAGATCCGTATCTTATAATGTAAGTCTACAGTCCGATATTAAATAAAATTCTTGAAAAAAACATATTTTTGTGTATTCTGAAATAAGGGAATTTGTTTTTGAATTTTTGAAATTTTTTCAAAATTTCACTAAAAAATTATGTATTTTTAATATATGATCTGTATTTTACAATGTAAGTTTACAGTTCAATATTATAAAAAAATATTATAAAAACATGTAAGAGAATCATAAATAATTTCAAAATAATCCCTGAATTCTTTTCAGATTTTTTTGAAATTTTTAAAGGTTTATTTAGCTAATTAGACCCTGAAATAATAACAAATTAAAATTAAAGAAAAAAGGTTTGGGACGTGTTTTCCAAATGTCTCTTAGCCTGAAATTTAAGATCATATTTCATAAACACGTATTAAGAACCCAAATAAAACTTTATTTTCTGAACAAAATTAGCGTGAGACAAACGCAATTCACAAGAAAAACTCATTTTCCCAGCCTATTTAAAATATTAAAAAATAAAGCCATTTAGGTTGGATTTATTTGATTTATGGGACATTTGCTTAAACATTAAAATATGAGTCATCCGCTGGAGCGGAATCAACGACAGTTACAGTAACAACACAAACATAATGATAATTCACTGTTAGTCTCTCAATGTTGGAAAAAAATAAAAAAAGTTGTTGAAACATGAAAAGAAAAGGAAAAAGGTTGAATATTTATTTATTTATTTCAGCTATGAAAAAAACTGATCTTAGTATTAATTGATTTATCTTGAAATAAAAGCTTCATGTAAATGACTTGAATTCTTCATTTTGCTAGGAAAAACATATAGGGCTCGAGAAGTTTTTTTTTTTCTTTTTAAATTCTATTTAACTCATGCTTTCTACTGATTTGAGAGAGATTTTGGGTTAAAACATGTTTAATGGAGCTTCAATATATTTTTTTAAATGTTTTTAAATTATTAAAAATAATTATAGTTTGCATCAAAAAACAACATGTCATCTATTTAATATATATTATTCAATTTATATATATATAAAATAAACAACATGTCGTTCATTCATTTTAAAAAAGCCAAAGCACGTGTGCTTATGTCTTTTATTCTAGCCAGGTGCGACTTGTCCTTGTAGGCCCAAGCATGACTGACTTGTTTTTAAACATGCCTTAGCTTTTTTTCCTTTATTATTTTAATATTAGAATAAAATTATCTTTAAATGAATTTATTAAAATGATATTTAAAAAATTATTAAATTATGCAATGGTTTTCTAGAGCATTAGAGTTTTTATAGTAATATTAACAATTACTTCATGATTAATTATATATTAACCTAACATGCATAGTTTTTTAAAAGATTTGCTCATTTATATGCAATAAATAATATAATATGTATTTTGTTATCATAATTTTTTTATATGATCATTTTCTCATATTTATTATTCTCAAAATTTTCAGAATAATGATTTTTTTATTGAAATTTCATTTCATATTATAATATTTTTTTAATTAAAAAAAATAATTTTAATAAAAAATAAATGTTTTTATCCAAAATATATATATAAATAAGAAAATAAAGTTTTTGATTAAAGAGAGAATTGGAATATTTACAAATATTTATTTTAACAACTATTGTAGAAGATAATTTTGATTAATAAAATATATTTTCTTTAAAATTTTAATAATTATATTTTTTATTATAACCAAATAAAAATAGATTTTTATAATTAGCCATCACATCACATCACGTTTTGTTTTTGCATTTAAAAAAAATTGAAATTGTTTTATTTTTTTACTTTAAATTAATATTTTTTAGTATTTTAAGATATTTTAATACACTAAAATTAAAAATAATTTTTTAAAAATTAAAAATATTATTTTAATATATTTCTAACTAAAAAATACTTTAAAAATAATTACAATTATACTCTAAAAAAAAAAAAATCTAGGACCGGAAGCCTGACGCTCACAAGATGGCCTTCAGAGGGTGCCAACTCCACTGAGATTTTATTTACCCAGTGGGCCTACTTATTGTAATCGTGTTGATGACGGAGTTTGGATACATAATTATATATAATTTATTTTATTTTAGCAGGTTAGATATATTTGTTTGGACTAATTTTCTTTTTATGAATAATTAGATTTATATTGTTAATTTTAAGGGGTTAAGCTTGTACCTAAGATTTAAAATCAATAAACGAAGTCAAGACTTGTTATAAAATTATAACAAATAATTTAAACTTAATACATCAACTAAACTAATTGACTAAAATAAAAAAATTAATTATAAAAAATAAAAAACATAACAACAAATTACAATTATTGTATACAGGCTGAATCAGGGACCCCAGGTTTCAAGATTTCAACTTGCTATCCAACTCATGACTTATGATAACTATTTTAGTAAGTTTTTTAAAATGTGATAATAATTTTTTTAAAAGTATTTTAACTTGAAAATATATTAAAATATTTATTTTTTATTTTTAAAAAATTATTTTTAATATTAGCTTGATCTAAAAATAAAAAAAATTTAAATAATTTTTTTTATAATTTTTATGAGATAAAAACACAATTACAATATTAATATTTCTGAGATGTTTTTTTAGCACCCCTGCTTAAAACGATTTCCCTTTAAATAACCCCACCAGGTTTTGTCCGTCCTATATCTATTTCCACAGGGGCACCATGGTTTCCGTCTAATAATCTGAACGGCCGAAATTGTACCACGCAAGTTAAAAAGCATCCAACGGTGAAAGAGAGTAATGGAGTCTAACAAAGGGTTTCCACAATTCGGCTATGTAAACCCTGATCACACATCCAAACTTCGTTATTTCCTCAAATATTTGTCTCTTCTCTAGGGTTTTACTCTCTTATCATCACGAACACAGAGCTCTTCAGGTATGGTTTACGAAAAGAAAAAGTGAACTACACTTTACTATGGGGTTCTTATATGACTTTGCTTGTGTTGGTGTTTAGTTTCGGGGATAATTGATTTGCAGGGATGGCGCGGCCAGTTTTCGTGGGAAACTTTGAGCACGAGACAAGGCAATCGGACTTGGAACGCTTGTTCAGCAAGTACGGAAGGGTGGAGCGAGTTGACATGAAATCTGGTAAACTGTACTGGGTCTTCTTATCTTTTTGTTAATTTTATCTGGTGATGAAATGCACAAGGACTTATAATTGAGTTTGATTATTGGTGTTATTCATGATGAGCTGTGGTTTAGGATAGAATGAAAAATAGTTTTTGAGTGATATATGTTTTGCATTTCATTTTCAATTATTATTATAACTCCTGTTTTGAAACTCTGTTGATATACGGTAGGATGGTTTTGGTTCTTACAGAAGTTCAAACTGTGGTTTATTGTGTCATGAACAATTGGTTTCAAGCTAAGTCTTAGTGATTTCTCCAAGGGATTGTTAGTTTTGGTTTTGTGTGGTATTTGGTCATCAAGTGCATGATGGGTTATCTTGTTGATTTTTGAATGGATAAATATTCTGAAATTAAGAGTTTGTTGGATATAAAATATGCAGCTACTTGAGTAGTGGTGATCACATCCAAATTAAAAATACAGTCGGGAGTGAAAAAAATGGAAACGGGGAATTTGAAGTTTCTTTGGAGAACATCTCCATATTAAGTGTTTGTTTTGACGCAGGAACTCTTACTAAGGACATTTGAGCTTCTATCTGGGCTCGCCAACACTTGTAGTAGCTTGGAAACTCTCTTGCTTGTCTGCTCTCCTTCTCCTTCCACTCACAGATGGAATCATCCTGTGTTTTCTTCACTCGATCATCTGTCACTCACCCACCTCACCGCCCTAACTTTACATTTCACAAGAATGGTCGTGATGATCTCAGTCAATTTACTATGCCTTGTCCACCACTACTGATAGTAGGAGGGTGAATTGAAATCTGTCATGCTATGCCTTCCATTTCTGAACTAGTGCTATCTGAATGGCGAAGCATGCTTAGCAATGACATCTCAGACCTGAAACTTTTGGATTTTAAACTCTTAAATGCCAACATCTTCATTTAGTTCATCATGCAACGCTTCCACAATCTACATCCTTGTGTGCATCAGCCCATCAAGTATCTTGCAGGTGTTGTATAAATTTCAAATTCTTGCCAGGACAAGCAATCCTGATTTGGCTGATGTACCCTGGTTAAGTGAATTTAATTCCAAGCTTACACATCTCTTATTCTGTCTCTGATTTGAGGAGTTGCTGCAGGGTTTGCTTTTGTTTATTTTGAGGATGACCGTGATGCTGCAGATGCTGTACGCGGAGTTGACAATATACCTTTTGGTTATGACAGGCGAAGGCTTTCAGTGGAGTGGGCTCGGGTATATGTTTCTTCTTTCTTCTTCTTTTTTTCCGTGGTTTTTATTTTTTTTTTAATTTTTATCTTATGTTGCATCTTTAGTTGCTCAAGTTGTTGGTATATTGCTGTAAGTAGTTGAGATTGATTTAATCCTATGCTTATATCATGAATATGCTAGGGAGAACGTGGTCGGCACCGAGATGGGCCAAGGTCGACAGCAAACCAGAGGCCAACTAAAACCTTGTTTGTTATTAATTTCGATCCAATTCATACCAGGGTTGAAGACATAAAAAGACATTTTGAGCGTTATGGAGAGGTGCTGCATGTCCGAATTCGACGGAACTTTGCATTTGTGCAGTTTGAGACACAAGAAGACGCCACCAAAGCTCTCGAGTGCACACACATGACGTTAGTCAACTTGTTTTGATTAGTTTTCTTGTATAAATGACTTGGTTAGATTTTTAAATTTTCAGATCAGCTGATTAACATATTGTATTGTTTTGCATTTTCTGCAGCAAGATATTGGACAGGGTGGTTTCTGTTGAGTATGCTTTGAGGGATGACAGTGAGAGGGGTGACAGATATGATAGTCCCAGAAGAGGAAGTTATAATGGAAGATCACCAAGTCCAGTTTATCGCAGGCGGCCAAGTCCTGATTATGTTCGAGCTCGCAGCCCTGTTTATGATAAGTATAATGGTCCAGTATATGACAGGCGCCAAAGTCCTGATTATGGTAGGAACAGAAGCCCTGAGTATGGCAGATACCGAAGGTAGTGCTTTCTACATGAAGAGAGAATTTCTTATAATCGTTTCCCCCCCTCAATTTTCCCAAGGAAACCACAAATTGTTTGTTTTTTTTGAAGTTCTTGGACCTCATTTTCTCTTCTTCCAGAGGAACCACTCATCTTTGAATGTCTGTTGTTTCTTATGTTTGTTTTCAGTCCGTCTCCAATTCGAAGATCGAGAACATGAGGAATCAGAGGAAGCGTCCTGCTTGGTTCTGTGTGCCATTTCCCTGTGTAATTGCAGTAGATCTACTGTGTAGAGAAGGCATTTTGGCATTGTATGTTGTTTCCTCGTTAAATTTTAATCTCATAGATGATAAATTTCTGTCAAACCGTGTCGAAATCTCTGCCGATGCCTTTAAAATTTTATTATGCGGTTGAGAAGTCGGATTTCAATTTAGGTTGCGGTTGTTTCCTGAAACTGGAAATTATTTTCTGTTTGATATTAGAAAAATTAATTAATGTAAAATATTTTTTTATCAACAAAAAATATTTGCTCGTAAAAAAATTTTTCACTTGATTTTCAAGAAAATGTTTTTTTTTTTTACAGAAAATATTTTTTAGAAGTTGTGAGAAATTTAAAAATATCATATTATTTACTGATTATGTTAAATTTGGTTTTCAAACTTTTGATAGTCATATGAAAGTTATATATTTTGTTTGAATTTTTTTTTTAAATTTATCTCTTTAAATTTGATTTTTATGTTAATTTTGGTTTTTATTTTTATGATTATTATTTGTTTTTTTTTTATTTTTTAAATTGAAATTTTTTATGTTTCAAATTTAGTTCTTGTTTTTTTTATTGTTATTTATTTTATTTAAAATAATTTATGAAATAGTAATTATTATTATTTTAATTTCATTATCTTTTAATTTTTTAATTTGTTATATTTGATTTCTATTATTTTAATTATTATTTATTTTATTTGAGATAATTTATAAAATTAAATTTTTTTCAATTCCATTCTAATTCAACATTTTAATTTATAATATTTATTTTTTATTATTTTAATAAACTTAAAAAATAAAACATTAATAAGTTATTTTTCATTACATAACCAAATACTGAATTTTTTTTTCCAATTTACTTTCCACGTCTATCAAATATCAAAAAATGATTTATTTTTTTAAAAATTACTTTTCTATTTTTTTTTAAAAAAATTACATTTCTACAAACAAATGTCTTGTTTCCAGTAAGCGATGGAAGGTTAGGCGTAGCAGTGTTTATTTTCGGTTCGGTTCGGTTTTTATAAAAAAAAACAACCAAATTGATTAAAAAAACCGAAACCGAACCGAATTGACTGGTTTTGGTTTGGTTTGGTTTGGTTTTTTAGAACAAAAATCGGTTTAAACCGGTTTGACTCGGTTTTTTTCGATATGGCTCGGTTTTTCGATTTGGCTCGGTTTTTTCTTGTTTTTTTGGTTCGGGTTTGGTTCAGAAAAACTGAACCGAACTGGTCGGTTTTTTCAAAATTTTAATTGATTTAATTGGTTTTTTCAAATGTCTTGTTCTAGGCTTAAAAAACCGAAACCGAACTGAACCGGTCGGTTTTTTTAAATTTTAATCGGTTTAATCTATTTTTTTACGGTTTGATTTTTTCAGTTATTGTTTTTCTAATTTTATGAATTTAATCAGTTTTTTGGTTTTTTTTAAACACCTGAGGCGTAAAGAACTGTGAAACATATTCTGAATCATTTCATACAACACTTCTCATTGGGCGCTTGGGCGTGTTTCACCTCAAATATCACGCGGAGAGATTTGTCTTTAGGCTTAGTGTCCTGTTATTGTTTATTTTTAATATGAATTATGGTGAATTATTATTGTCACAAAAAATAGTTAGGGATAAAATGATTAGTTTAGATTTTGTTGGGGGCATAGTAAAGTTGTACTCGAGGCGCTTGGACATGACATGACAGCCGAACACATGGTGCTAAGCTGCCATGTCTTAGGTGCTAGGGTCAAACTCGCGCGCCTGGGTATGCTAGCCCGGGCTTGGGATCTACAGACTTGAATGCCTGGGTCTACAGACCCTAGCAGAGAAGAATAATAAATATTATTATTTATATTATACTTAATATTATTAATTATTATTAATATTGAAAAATAACAATAGATTTGATTTAAAAGGTAAAACTAAAATTTATTGTTATTATTAATAAATTTAAAATGAAATATTATTATTGTCGAAGAAAAAACATAATTTTTTTTGGAAGAGATTAAAAACTATAAAAACTTGGGTCAAACAAGTTTAATATTATTAGATTCATTAATATCATTAAATTTAAAATAAATATTATTACTATAAAAAAAACATAGATTTCATTTGAAGGGTAAAATCAATTATTATTATTATTATTATTATTATTATTATTAACTTGGGTTTGGCATCCCCTTTCGACCCAAGAAACTTGGGGTTGGAAAGGGGTGCCTGCCCCAAGTTATTTGGGTCTTGCAGCTCCACTTGACTCGTGACTCAGGGTTCAGTGTTTGGATCTGCATTTCTAGGGTTTAGCGTTAGAATCCAATGCTCTTGAGTCTGACGTTTAAGAGAGGTCCAATGCTTTTGAGCTTGGTGTTGCAGCCAAACCCATTTAAATTTGGGTCAAGCAAGTTTAATATTAAAATTAAAATTAAAATTAAAATTA
>Ga0325414_1005643_pt1 | contig 13247 bp, 13 predicted proteins | sample PopdelMetagenome_8_FD_206183 | JGI IMG/M metagenome (GOLD analysis project Ga0325414, IMG submission 206183) | Populus deltoides microbial communities from Bellville, Georgia, United States - Leaf-PdKOR-R3 | ecosystem: Host-associated > Plants > Phyllosphere > Phylloplane/Leaf | place: USA...
TAATACAATCCATAGTACAAGGTATACCTCAAATATTTAAATATCTTATTTTACTTCTTTTTAATAATTCATACTAAGATCATTGGTAAATTTACTCAATTTGCTATTTAAGTATGTAATATTTGGTCTTGTATAGTTCATAAAATACATCAAACTCCTAATTTCACAGACTTTACTCCTAAGGCTACTATCGTGTGAATGTGAATTGGTTTCAATATTAAATTTGCTTGATGATAACAAATTGATTATAGAGCTTTGTCTAATTAATTTACTCATAATATCCTCGATTTCTCTTAGCTTTAAGGGATATCAAATTTATTTGCTTGACGTAAAAGAATATTTATTTTACATTAATGACCAATAGATTTATAGGAATGGATGTGTGGATCCATGAACTAAGTTAACGACATATCAATTTATTATTTTTATTTTCAGAATTTTATTTCTTTAATTTTTTATTCAAATCCCCTGTTCTTATTTTATTTTAGTATTTTATAGGAAAATTAAATGGAATTCCCCTTGGGGTCAACATAGTTTTCACAATTATACTATGAATTTATTTTGTTTGTAATAATAAAGTCAGAATTATATTTGAAAATTTCGACGACAGACCAAAAACTTTAAATAACTAACGTGTGAGATAGTCGACAGATGAACGAATATTGTTGTGAAAAGGTTTTTGAAACCTTGATGCCTTATTCAACAAATTTATTATGCCAAGTAATGGAAAATATGTTAAATGTAGTATGTTTTTATTTTCATATTAATATGCATGGAACTAGTTACCTAATAATGGGGCCAGTGCCCGACAATGGGTGGTGAAACTAGTTATCCTGGTTAATGAGACTAGTTCCCTGGTTAATGGGCTATTGGAGAAACTAGTTATCCTGGATAATAGGACTAGTGCCCTGGTTAATGGGTAATAAAAAAAACTAGTTACCTTAATTAATGAGATTAGTGCCATAGTAAATGGACAATTAGAGAGACAAGTTAATTTAGTAATGAAACAAATGCCTGGTTTGGATTAGAGAGGACATTGGTATGTCATTAATTTGTGCTAATTATACTGATTTGCAGGTTAAGGATAAAATAAGAAATTAATTATTTTGTAATTGATGTGGTAAATATATAGAAGAGATAGTAGCAAATAATCATTATGTATAAAGCTGATTGTGTTGGATACTAAATAAATTTTCAAATACCTTGCAACTTTGTGCCGAGTAGTAGATCATGTATTTGGTATTAATAATAACATGTAATGAAACAAGGTGTATATGAGTTTGAATGTGTTAACATGTTAATGATTAGGTATTCAATTAGCCCTACAAATAAAGTTTAATGAAAAAAAAAAGATAATTTGAGCACGGCAAAGTTATGTGATAAATTATAATAAATAGAAGTGGACATGAAATAAGTGGAATGAATAATAAATTGAAGAAATTTCACAATATAACAAGGATGTTATATGAACTGAAGTACAATGTATCATAGATGAAATAAATTCTAGAGAAGTAACATGAATTAAAGATGTTGTGAATTAAATAATGATGTAAATTAGACATGCTTATGCAATGACTTATAATATGTATTAAAGATAGTTGGGAGAGGAAAATATCATATGAATTATATGTGTTAAAAACAAATTACGAGGTAAATTCCATGAGTTGTGAAATAATAATATTAATATAAATTGAATATATTCATGAAGAGGAAATAATTATGAAATAATCTTGATGTGAAAAGGGATACTGTATGAAAGTGGTTGGAGAAGACTAGTAAATTTTAAAGTTGTAAGGAATATAACATATAATGATGAGTTAAACTAGATTACAAAAGAAACAATTATCATGATGCAAGGATGATAATGTGATGAATAAAATGATGAGAAGAACATTTATTGGGGAATAATAAAAAAATATAAGATAGAAATTATATAAGATCAACATTCTTAAAAAAAAAATGAAATTGGTTCTAATCATATAATTGTTAAATGTTAATAACTCGGAAGACACAAATATTTAATATGATACATGTTATAATTTATGTATGTCACAGGTAAATTCCATGAGGGCATCCATTTTGTAGGGTTATTAAGCTACCCAGTATTATATATAAAAAATATTTTTATTTTAAGAAAAGAAAAACTTATAAATAGTTAACATGGATGTAATTCTTAATAAGAATTTTAATAAATTGTGTATATTTATAAAAAAATTGGAAGGATATTGGGTCTTTTCTTATACACACACACACACACACCATGTTTTTGATGGGTTCAAGCCTTATAAGGTTGTTAAAATACTTGATTGTTACATTTTCCTACCATCTAGTTCACATAAATTTTAAATTACCAATATTCGAGTGAATTAAATCTCGAAATTTACTACTTCTTTTAATTATTTTTAAAAAAGTCTTTGTGAATTTTGATTCTACATAAACTTTATACTTATATTTTTGTTTCAAAAACTAGTTGGTAATAGCTCAAGATTAATTAATCTTTGTATCGAATCATAATTTACATGTCCTAATTTATCATGACACGTATCATAATAATCAACCAAGTAAGAAGAAGAAACATTATTTTTGTTATTATTCTCATCCTCTATTACCATGATCATTATATTCATTTTAAAAAGACCATCACTTATATTCCTTTTACCTATAAATATCATACTTTTAGCAAGTAAGAATATATCACTTTAAAAAACTATCTTGAAACTATATGTGTTCAACAATGAGCTAAATACTAAATTAGTTCTAATGTCAACAACATAAATCACATTGTTAAGGGTGAGAATTTTCATAAGACTCATCTTTAGTACGGACCTTCTAATACTAAATGCCTTTGAGATTGATGAATTCTCCATGTTTAGTTGTATACCATCTATTTTGTTATAAGTGAAGAACATCCTCTTTTTAGGCTAGATATGTCTTATAACACCAATATCAACCCATCATTACTCATAGTTGTTGATTTTATTAATTTCAGAGATAATTGTAGATAAGATCATCTACGACACTTTAGTTGTGAGGTTATTTGCCTTAATGACATTGTCTTATGCAATCATTCTTCTTTAAGAGTTGCCTTGTTCCCTATTTCTACCATCCTTCACTTAGTATCTATTCTTATTACAGTTGAAGCATTTACCATTTACTTTTCTTAGCAATGCCCTTCCCCTTCATCATAAGTTCTTTTGGTTTCTAGTATGGTTCTTCATTACTTGTTCAATATTCATTTATGGGTTATAAAGGAAGTGTTTGCTCTCTTTTTAGAAAACTTATTGTTCTGTTTTATCCTAAACCTTAGAATAAAGTCAACCATTCCTATTTTTTCATGTTTATGCTCAAGGTAACTCTTTAAGTTTTTCTAAGATGGTGGAAATTTTTTAATAATTGTAGTCACTTGAAAGAATTCAATTAAAACCATCCCTTCAGCATGAATGTCATGTAAGATGAGTTGAGAGTCTTGAACTTGGTTGATTTTAGTTCTTGAATCGACCATCTTAAAATCCAAAAAATTACCGACTATGAACTTTTTCACACTAGCATATTTGGTCATATGTTTTTTATACAAAACTTTCCATAACGACTTTGCACTTTTGATTAAACTATATAAATTAAACAGTGTGTTTCCTAAACTATTCAAGATGTAGTTCTTGCACTTGGAATCATTACGATTCTATGTGTCCACAACTGCCATAACAAGATTAGATTCATCAATTAACAACTTTAATGCATTGTTATTCAATAACTTTTTCAACTTCAAGGTGGTAAGATAAAAAACAATATCTTTTACCACCACCTTTTAAATTTCAGTCCATTTAGCCTTTTAGGTTTCTCGCCATGAACCATAAAAGACGACGATGAAATCATCCCTTTCAAAATAGTACTTGCCCAAGCAGTGTTGATTGAAGTAACCATAACGACTAAAAGGCATACTTGATAATTTTTTATAATAATAGTCAAATATATATCTAATTAAAAATTGGACTTATAATATGCAAGAATAATTAACAAATTGTTTTAGAACAATAACAATAAATCACGGTAATTAAATTTAACAATTTACACAATATGGTTAATGCCTTGTCAATTTGCTTAGTTCAATTAACAACATATAAAAGTTAATTTACTAGTACAATTAATTAATAAGATTATAAAAATCATATAATTCATTCTATTTAAACTTAGCATGCAAATAAGATTATGGTCGATCCATGATGATTGATTATAATCATTCTTGATCAATTATAATCTTTTAATCATGGTTGATTATAATTAATCTAAATTAATAATATCCTAATCAATTATGATCGATCTACTAGTTTATGTTTAAATTAATATTAACACCTTTCTTTTGAATAAAATCATCATGGATAGACTTGCTGTAGAATTACATATGATCAAAGAAAAATTAAGTTATCGTCAAGTATTCAACCATTTATCTTTAAGGTGTAATTGCTTACAACTTAGTATCAAGGGTCTCAATGTAAGTTTCCTTCTAAGATTTCAGTAACATAATTTTAAAAATTACACTATAAATTAAGGTGTACAAACTAGTTTAAAAACAAACTCAAATTCTCTCTGGAAAATAAATAACCTAAAGCTCTAGAATACACGGAAGACAAAAAAGAAATTAGAATAAAAGAAAAATAGTAGGAATTAAAAGGGTGTCGATAGCATTAAAGATTAATTTGATTGCTATAATCCGTTACTTACCATCCTCCTCCGTCTCCTTTTTCTATAGGATTTAATAGGATGATATAAAATAAAACTCGATAGTTTTAGAATTAGCTAAGATCACTCATTTCTAAAAGGTTTTGGTGCTCTATAAACCTAATTTAAATTTCTTAAAGTTTCAGCATATAAATTACTTCTAAAGTTTTTAGTCTTCCAATGTGGGATATAATATGATGGACGTGAATTTGATCAACTAAGAGTTATTTAAAATGACACTTAAGATCGTGGCCTAGAGGAAAAAGGATTTTATTCTCTTTCTCTGTATTTGGGTTCGATCTTTTTTGTGTGTATCTATCATTCTCGTGGTGTCTTACTTGTTTACTAAGCTTGCAGTGGACCCGAGAATTAGTCGTCGTGTGCATAAACTGACCCGGATACCCCGACTTATATATATAAAAAAGTTATTTAAAATGATTTTCTCATTAATCCACTTATGGTTTCAGAAATAGTAAAATTTTATGTTAAATTAATTACTTTTGTTGGGGCACATTTCCCAATTGACTCTAAATATTTATTTGAATGGACCTGATATTTATTACACCCAAAAAATTGGCATTTAACCATGTTTAATGACCATTTTCCCAACAGCTACTGGAACAGTTCTTTCGTACAATAATCTCATTACTATCTAGCAAGAGTATTGCCCCGTACCAAAGCTAAGGCTGACCTACATATCTATATGCTATTTTTTGGCAAGCAGATAGGGGCCTAGGAATCTAGATGTGGGGGACTTGCTGGCTTCACGGCAAGGTTGAGGCCGCTAGAAATTGTAGGAGAAAATTAACTGGAGCTAGCATCAACTCATTATAACTTATACAAGTATACCTTTCGTTTCTTGTGAAAATAGCGTGAAAACAGACAGGAGCCGGCAATTTGTACCATAAGATCGATCATGTCCACGTATTAGGTTATGGTCAATTGTATTCCTGTTAAAGTAGTTCCATAATTGATTAGCAGAATTGATAAAATAATAGCTGAAAATTTAATTATCATGTTTCAAAAATACCCATGATCTTTGAATGATATACTACAAGCTTGCTAGCAATTCCATTTTTTCTTTTATAGCCAAAGGGATACACATACAGTCCACTACCAGAAATTAGCTTAATACCAACAGAGTTACCGACGACCTCCTTCTGTCGATAATTTGAGGTCGCAATTACCGATGAAATTTTTTCCGTCCGTCATTCCGCCGGTATATACCGACAGACACATTCGGTCGGTATTTACCGATGGAATGACGGACGAAATATGCAGAATTAAAAAAAAAGACGATTCGCTGACGTGAATGTTTTTGCAGGTGATTTTACCAACAGAATCACCTAGAAATTCAAAACGGCAGATCCGTATGGTGACATGACCGCTTCACCGTTTAACATGCCGACGGAATCACCGAGGGATTCAAAGTGAAATTTCTGTACAGTGACGTGCCCTGTTTACCGTCAGAATGGCCGACGGAATCACATACGGAATAATTCTGTCGGTAAATCCGTCGGCAAAAGTTAATATATGCCCACTCTGCCGACTCTGTTCTTCTTCTTCCCAATCTCAACTCTCCCCTACTGCAAACAACCAGCCCCCTCCTCAAAAAAAAAAAAAATCTCCCTCTTCTTAGCACAACAAGTCATATTTCTTGAAGTTTTGTGGTCACAACATTCGTGTTCTGATTTACAGATAAATTTTATCAGTTTTTATAAGTAATTTTATCTTTTTAAATTTTAACATTTAAATGAAAATTTTATTGTTTTTTTATTATATGTAATTTGTTAGTGCATGTACATGTTTTATTCTTATTTCTCAAACAAACTTGTAGTATATGAATGTATAATTTTATACTTGTTATGGTTTGTTTTATATTTTGTAAAATTGTATTTGTTTGTAAATTTTTGAAACTTTATTGAATTATCGAATTACATGTGTTGTTTTGAAATAATTAAAAGCTTGTTTAACGGGTCCGTTTTAATTTTTATCAATGGTATTGCAGAGTTGTAATTTCCAATAATGAATATTTAATATTTATAAGAAGTTGTAAATGGTTTGTTGGATAATTTCGAGGTAAATTAATATTTTTACAAATTTATTTACCTAACACAATTAATTAATACATGCTGTCATCATAATTTTATAGAGGTTCGATAGAAGTCATGGATGATCGTTATGGATGTATCGAGATTCACCCCAAGGATTGTAAAGGATGGATTATTGTAACGGGGTTCAAGGTATTATTAATTTCGCAACATCTATTCCCAGAAATTTTACTGGAGGCGGTATTAGGTGTCCATGCAGGAAGTGTTAAAATAAAAAGTATCTGCATCCAAATGTTGTAATGATGTATCTTCTACACAAAGGGTTTATGGAGAATTACCGGTTTTGGTATACACACGGAGAAGTATTTGTTAGTAAGAAGAGAATGGGAGAAAGGGTGATTGGGTCAACTTCTAGTGCTAGCAACGTGCATGAAGCGGCAAATGACAACACTAATCCTTACAGAAATATGGTTATGGATGCAATGAGAATGAATCAAGGTAATGTCAGTCAATGTCCAATCGTAGAAGAAGAACCTAATGCGATGTAGCTAGGTTTTTTGATTTGTTGAAAGATTCTGACGAACCATTATGGGATGGCTGCACGAACCACAACAAAGTATTGGCCGTAGCACAGGTGTTCACTATCAAGTCAGATCACGAGTTGAGTGAGGTCGGGTATAACAAAATTATTGAATGGGCGAGAAGCATTTTACCTGAAGGGAACAGGCTGAAAGAGAACTTCTATGCTGCAAAGTCCATGATGAAACCCCTCGGTTTAGGATCGACTAGTAGTGAGTTAGAAGTTGACTACTATGGTAGATTAGAGGAGGTCGTCGAACTGCAACATCCCTTCCTTTAGAAATGATTGATCAAGAGTGGGTTGGTTGTCCGTTTTAAAAACGAAACCTAGGGTTGTGTCAAGCTTGTTCTGGAAGAGAACGAAGAGACAAGTGTGCAAGATGAAGTCTTTCAAGTTAGTGGGTTGGTTGAACCATATCGAGTTGCTCCATCGATTGACTTGGAAGAAAATTCAAATTTTCGTGTTTTTGATGATAGTCTTGTTGATGTTGACATAGAGGAGTTGAATGCTGTTTTGATCTCTAGCAGACAAGCAAATGTCAACGAAGATGATGATATCCATATTGAAGATTGTGATGTAAGTGATGACTGTTCAATTGACGACGAACAAGAAAAAAATTCTAACTAATTGTCAGAATGAAGCCCTGTGTAAAACATTTTTTTCATGTAATATATATTATGGATGATATATTTTATAACACCAAATATTTATTTTATAAGTTTATGTATTGTTTAAGCACTGTTGTTATTGTTTTGTGCGATGGACAGTCTATCATTTAAGTGTTTGCAGGAAGGTAAATAGGTAACACAAAAATAATCTTTCTTTACATGAACTATCATCGACGTCCATACCGATGACCTAAGGTTTGTCGGCATTTCATAGAGAGTTGGAAAATTATTACGGGAAAATGCCACAATCACCGACAAATTTGCAGACGGATTTAAGTCCGTCGGTATGTTGTCAGTAGGTCAATATCACCCACAACATCACTGACGGATTGTGTGAATTCCAAAGGGCGGTGCATTAAATGCATCTCTGACCGTGTTATTTTGCCAACAGAATTACCAACGGACCGCGAAAATATAGAGTGTAATTAAAAAAGATGGTGCAAAATTCAAAATTACCGACGGCTTTTTGGAGCGTTACCGATGGAATAATTTGAATTAATATTAATTTTATAAGTCCATTGGTAAATCCATCGGTAAAACTATGATATAAATCCAAGCGACCGCCCTTTCAGTTCATTTTTTTGCCTGCTTCATTTCACAGTTTTGTTTTTTCCTTTCATTTCCTTCAAGATTTTTGTGTTTTTTTGGCTTGAAATCTTCAGTTCAATCTTTAGCAAATTAAAAGGTATGTACTTCCTCTTCTTCATTTCTTAAATATTTTATTTTTGTATTTGTTTTATATTTTAGCTATTGTTATTTTTGTTATGTGTTTTGTTTTGGTGTATTTTTGAAATAAACACATTATTAAGGTAAGCATATTTCATTCCAAAAGTCTATATTTTTTTAATTTATTGAATATATTTTATTATTGTCTTGCCTTAGAATTAGTAATTGAATATGTTGGAATAATTAGTAATTTTACTCTATTATTGCATGATTTGTGTTTAATTATTTCCATTAATTTTAATTGTTAGTCTAGAGTTTTTTTTTTAATTTATTGAATATATTTTATTGTTGTGTTGCCATAATAATTGAATAATTTGTTGAATTTACCTTGTAATTAGTGCGGATGTTATTTGTATAGATGTTAGGTTATATACAATATTAGTATAGATGGGGTCAATTGGTTGTGGATATTGTCAATATTTGTAGGTTTGTGGATTTGGGTAGTCTCTAGTATAGGGGAGGTGCTGTCGAATTTTTTTTAACATTCAAATTTAATTATATAATTATTCATATAAAATTGTGTAGATGCGTAGAACAAAATCCACGCTCGTTGCTCACGTATGGTCGCAGCTAGTTCTTTTAGCAACGAGGATGACATATCCTTAGGTGTCTCTCAAGAGGAGGCACTTGTGCCGTCAACCGATGCTTCTTCTTCCAGCGCGGTTTCATAGCGTAGAGGCGGCGTGCCTTCGCAGTGGAATCAATTCACCCTCAAATTCGAGGCACAATTGAAGGATGACCTTTCAATGTAAGTTTGTTAAGGTTTTAGTTTTTTTTTTAAAAAAAATTATAAAATAACTTATGAACAACTAATCAATATTTCATTAATTTAATTTATTTTTAGGTTCACAAACATTGAGGCCGCCCGAGTAATATCATCAGCATTTAAATCGTCGATGGAGATTCCATTATTTCAATTAAGTCAGGTATCTAGAAATCCTGAATGGATACCTCAAATCGATGCATGGTTTGACAGATTTGAGGTTGGTGTTAATTTATAATTTCTAGCTTATTTCTAATAATTTATTAATATTATTAATATAATTGTAAATAAATTATTATTTTTATTTACCTAATTATTTATACATAACATAAATTCACCTAGGATAGGGCGTACGACAAAGTTGTGAGGACTGTGTGGGAAAATCAACTAGGTAACATCGAACACAATATAAGATTTTAGAAAAAAATTTATGTTTCAAAATCTAATTTCTCACTATGGAAATAGGTTGCGTGATTTTTGGTATGAATCACAAAATAAGGCAAAAATAATCACGAGAGATAAGGGTCTCCATGGTTGGAACGATGTGGTGGTTTGGAGGGATTTCAAATCGATATACATCCCGACAGATATATGGCCGCACTATCTTGAGCACGTGACGTCTGAGCGGTTCACGCGACGCTCACAGTCCGGTTCTGGCAACCAGAATCGGCCAATTCATGGCTCGGTGACAACGCACACCAGCAGCTCTGTTTCGTTTGCTGCAAAACGGGTGGTAAGATTCATTTAAATGAAATATATCATTAAATTAAATTGTTGTTAATTAATTTTTTTCATTATAGGCTACGTCTCTTGGACGTGAGCTGAGCCCAATGGAGCTGTTTGTTGAGACACATGTGCGGAGTCAAGACCGCCAAAAGAAGGTGCCACAGTTCGTTGACAACCGTGCTCAACACTTTGTGGTATGTTTGTTCAACCATTTTATTTTGTAAGTTATTATTTTTATTAAATTGAATATGATGATTACTTTTTTTTAATTTCTAGGAGACCTATAATAGCTGGTTGAGGGAGATAAATGAGGACGATCCTTCGACCAATCCGGATTTCAATTTGGATTTGTGGATGGACGTTGGATCGTTCGGTGGATCTAATAAAAATATGGTGTACGGGCTCTCCAACACTACGATCGAGAACTTGCAGGCGGCCTGTAGTGTCTCAACCATTGGGAGCTCCCAATCAGTATCGAGCACCTAGTCTAAGGAGTTTGTGGCGTTGCAGCAACACACGACTCATCTCACCGAAAAATGCGACCCCCTAATGGTGGAGTATACACAACTCAAAGCGAATCATGAACAACTTCGCCAAATGGTCCTGAACATGGCATCACAGAGTAGTGATACATGTGCACCTCCTCTTTTTTGGCCGTATAACAACCAGCCTCCTCTTCCTCCTCCTCCAGCTCCACCATTATGTTAATTTGTAATGAATATTATTTAACTTTAATAGTTAATTTAATTTTTTTTAACACATTCAGTTTATAATGAATATTATTTAACTTTTTTTATGTTTAATAAAAATTTTATTTGCATAATTAGTTTTTTTACTATTAATTTATATAGTTTTATATTATTAATTCTAAATAATTTTTTAAAAACATATTTAAAAATAATCGAAGAGGGTTTTACCGATGGACTGTATCCGTCAGCATTTGACAGAGAGCGGGAAATGCCAATCATTTTAGCGATGAATTTACCGACGGCCTTAATCTGTCAGCCTTTAACAGAAGCTTGGTGCAAATTTCACAATCACCGACGCCTTGATCGACAAAAATATTTTTTTAGTAGTTCACACTCACCGACAGAATAAAATCCGTCGGTATATTTCAAGAGGGAAATTTTTTTTTGGCGCGCAATTTCCATCTGTAAAACCATCGACAATTGTTTTGTTTTTTTACTGATAAATTTAGCAACGAAATCAGGCATTACCGACGAAAGGAAAGCCGACGACATGTTTCTGTCGGTGAAGGCGTTAGTAAAAAAATTACCGACGAACTATGAATCATATACCAATGGAATATTGCCGTTGGTAAAAATGTGAAATCTTGTAGTGATCCTTGACGGACCTTCGCCAAAGAAAAACCGGTACGAATCAATTATGTCAAAGAAAAACGCTATATTTTTTGATATTGTAATAACAATTATTTTTTAAAATATTTTTTATTTAGAAATAAATTAAAATATATTTTTTATTTTTTAAAATTAATTTTTGACATCAGCACATCAAAACGATATAAAAGCACCAAAAAACTAATTTGAAGCAAAGAAAAATAATTTTTTTTAATTTTTTTCAAAAACACTTTTAAAATACAAAAACAAATGGGTTTGAATGATTATTAGAAAGTACATTATATAAATGTGGGATTACATTCTCAAGTGTTCATTTGGGAAGCCTATTTGGTGTTGCCGCACGTAGTCTCATCTCCCGAAGAACTTCTTCCTTGACTTCAGCTACCAAGAAGAGAGTGCCAAGTGCAACACCATTAGTGATATGTCATAGCCATCATGATGATGACTCAAACTTGGTTTCCTTGAAGATTAGCCTTTTAGGTGATTGCCAAGACGACTAATCTATATCTTAAGTTATGTTTTTTGTATAGATCAATTTGAGTTATACATTTTTTTTTAGTTTGTGTAACTTATTTAGTAATGCATCTAAATAAAATAATATTATTGGAATCTTGAAAGGTTTATTGCATACATTTTATTTCAACCAATTGATGTAGATACTTATACCCAACTGGACTTCCAATAGCTTATTAATCAGGTATGACTCTTAACTCAAATGGTGCTAGCTACTCAAGGGCAGAATCAAGTTGTGCCACTACAACAAGTCTCAACTCCATCAATAACATCAACACGCCACTCTGAAAGCTTTAAACAAAATGACCTTCTAGAATGCAACTCGCATCAACATCTATCAAATCCCTTAAGAGGCCGTTTTCACCGTTATGCCGCCCCTACGCAGAATGGGTATTCAAGTTATGTTACTTCTCATTACCGTGGGATAGATGGTAGCTATCAATCTCGTCATTCCACACAAGAATACTTAAGTCCCTCGGAACCAATTAGATAAAAGGTGGACGGGAGATCAACTTTTAAGCGCATCATTGGAGACTTATATAGCCATCATCAAGTACGAGGCACCCCTCTATCTTGGTAGGTTCAAAACACATGAATTTCTTGGGACTGTATCTCTACAAACATGTGTCTAGATAACCATCATGAGTCCGTCGGTGATTCTATGGGCAAAAGTTAATATATCATAACTCTATCTACTGTCTCCTCTTCTATTTCTCCTTCTTCTTCCCCCAACCAACTCTCCCCTCCCAAACTACAAACAACCACCCCCCCAAAAAAAAAAATCCCACTCTTTTCAACATAAGTCATAATTCTTTAAGTTTTGTGGTCACAACATCCATGTTCTGATTTGTTGTGGATTTTATCATTTTTTGTAAGTAAATCTATCTTTTTTTAATTTTAACATTTAAATGTCAATTTTATTGTTTTTTTAGTATATGTATTTTGTTAGTGTATATACATGTTTTATTGTTATTTCTCAAACAAACTTGTAGTATGAATGTATAATTCTATACTTGTTATAGCTTGTTTTAGATTTTGTAAAATTATATTTGTTTGTAAATTGTTGAAACTTTGTTAAATTACCGAATTACATGTGTTGTTGACACGACCAAAAGATTGATGTCTTCTCCCAAGTGCAGGAGTGTC
>Ga0325414_1005644_pt1 | contig 13243 bp, 5 predicted proteins | sample PopdelMetagenome_8_FD_206183 | JGI IMG/M metagenome (GOLD analysis project Ga0325414, IMG submission 206183) | Populus deltoides microbial communities from Bellville, Georgia, United States - Leaf-PdKOR-R3 | ecosystem: Host-associated > Plants > Phyllosphere > Phylloplane/Leaf | place: USA...
TCTTATAACAAACTGACTGAGACATTTATATTAATAAATAAATAAATGAAAAACAAGCAAGTTGCATGCAAGCAACATTCACATTCATGCAAAGAAGACAAGCCAGATTAGGGTCCATGAAAATACAAAATGAGTTAAATATCTATATTAATAAATAAATAAATAAATAAAAAGCAAGCGAGTTCCATCCAAGCCACGTTCACATGCCCACCTGCCTCAGGATAAGGCGACGTGGGCATGCGTTGCTGTTAAAAGTTAGAAGAATAAAAAAAATATATAAAAAATGTTGCTGACATCTTGTTTTATTTATGTTGACTTGAAATGAAAAAAGAAAATCCGTTGATTTTTTAGATCAATTGGAGTCTATTAGTGCTTAATAGTATGCATCCGTTCCTAGCTAGAGCAAATGTTAATATATGTTTTTTTAATATATTTTATTTTCTATTATTAAATGCGTTTAAAAAGAAAGTTTCAAACAATTGACCAATACATAAGATTTGATTAGTGATTAATCATGTTTTGACTACCATAATAAAAATTATTGAGTCTAATGATATTTTCATAAGCATATATATCTTCATAAAAATAATATATGTATATATATATATATATATAATATGATTATGGCATTTCATTGTGCGATAATAATGGGCATTTAACCTTGTTACAAAGTATTCATGATAATAAATATATAAATAATTTATTTTTCTAGGACTTCTAAATCAAAACAGAAGCAAATGGGTGATAATATATTAAATGAATATGACAATTCTAATTAATTTACAATATTAGTGTCAATTTTATTTTTATTTTTTCATTCAAAATATTGTATTAATTTTATATGTGTTATAGATATTTTAATTAAATATACACACGTGTGTAGTAAAAAGTTAAATATATTTATTAAATTTTTAAGTATTATTTATTATTTAAATTTAAAATAAGAGAATAAAAACTATATGGTTGTATAGCTTTGAATTCTCTCATCATGACTTTTGAACCAAACAAATAAAAATGTGGTGGAAAATGTGACAATTTGTGAACAATCGTTTGCCCCACCGAACCTCGTGTTTCCGGTGCCGTCGCGTGAGGTTGGTGGGTTGACCATGAAAGAATCAAACTTGCCGTGTGGGGGTCCGGCTTTCCCGAGCATAAGCATGACTCGGATCTTACGGCATCGTCCACGCGCGGCCGTACAAGGCAACTACGGTCGACATTCTAGGATCTACAAAGTACAAACCATCGCCCACCCGGATCTGCAAGAACTTCTATTTCGCATGGAAAATATAAAATGAAAACAGACCAGCCGAAACCATGCACATGAAAAGGTTGCAGAAACACCAAGCTTTAGAAAATCTTACATTGTAGTCCTAAAATCTTTAAATCTTTCTGTTTCACCCTTTGATTTAAAGTTTCTTTTATATTTAATACATGTTTTGCACAAAAAATATATTATTTGTCGTAACTCATTTTCAACCTCTATTTTCCAACATATTTTAAAAAATACAAAGATTTCCAAAATATTTCTTTTCCATGCAATTAAATCAATTTATGGTATTTTTGGCACTTTTGCTTATTTTATCATGTGACAATCTTTTTATAATATAGAATAAAAAATCAGATACTCTTGCAAAAAGTCTACTCAGCTAAAAACCTAGCAAACAAAAAAAAAAAGACAACATGAGAAGATTAAGAAAAAAAAGTCTAGACATCAAAGTCTTCAAGTTGCCAATCTCCACCTTAGCAACTATACCACCACTACCCTCGACCGATGGCCACCCACTTTAATCGTCCCACTCCTAACCGCATCTGCAAGCCAGCCGTTCGTGGTAGATCTAACAAATTGTTTGATTTAGAAAATGCAATAGAAGACTAGTTTTTATAATAACAAAATCCATCTTTCTCGTTCTAATATCTCTACATAATTAGAGGTAGTCGACACCTCTCGCATCAAAAGGGAAGAGGAAGGAGTTATTCACTTGATAGAGTGGCCCGTGCACCTTTGCCACTCATTGGAGCATTAAATGATGCCCTGCAAATTGATTAGTTCTTCATCACGTGAACTGTATGCACCGCCATTATATGTCCAAGTTCCAACAGTCTCTTATCGACTTCAACAGTTCTTAAATGTCGCTTTTAAACCCTAACACCTTTATTTTGTTTACTTTTTAAATGATTTGTAAAATTATTTATTTTTTTAATATAAGTAAATAATTGAGTTATGGTTACACGGCGACCTCGAGGATATGAAGCCACCAGGGGATTGATATTTTGGTTGAGGTGGAATAAGGATGGGTTTGAATTAATCCATTATTATGTGTTAGATTTTTCTTGTATGTTTGTAGTGTATATTCACTTAAACAAGGATTAGGCTACCTATTAGTAACTTTTTATCCGTGGATGTTGACTATGAGGTAATAGAATTGATTGGTATGCATTCATATATTTTGTTTACTTTTTAAATGATTTGTAAAATTGTTTTTTTTATGTGCATTCATATATTATTAACTTTTGTTTTTGTTTTTTTTATGTATATGTTAAGAGCTTAACCTAGGATTAGATGACTTATTCTCGACTTATATTTTTGAAGGTTGACTATCACATATTTGAAATGGCAACTAACTCAGCCCAGGATTAGGTTACTTTTTCTTGGCCACTGTCATTGGGTATTGATTATTAGGTAATGAAATTGATGGGTGCATTTTCATGTTTCTTAGTATATTATTTTGATATTTTTATTTATTACAGCGTGTTAGCCGTCATATATACCCAAAGCTTATCTCAAGATTAGATGACACATTCTCAACTTCTATCTTTGAAGGTTGATTATCAAATATTTAAATTAGAAACTACAAGTTTATGGTAAGTCCAATGCCTCTCTTTTAACAAAGTGTAGATTAGGTCATCTTCGGGCCCAAATCTAAAACCACTCTTTAATTTAAATTTATAAGAAAAATGTTAGGTTTTGGTGATATCTAAGCATAACAAACACATGCCATTTTAAAATAAATAATTATGTAGCTTATCTTAAATATGATAAATATGGTGATTATATCTTCCCTATTACATAACCAACCCTTTACTCAAAACTTTTGAAAAACTAGTTAGGGTTTCTAGTTATCATAAAACTATGTGGCAACTCTTGTTTTAAATTATACCCTTAATTCACTGAGATTTCTTTTACAATAATATTAACCAAGTGGATTTTTTTTGTTATCTTATTTTTAACTTTCCTTATATTTTCTCATTTTAACCCTTTAATCCTTTAATTTCTTATTTTATCCCTAAATATAGGGTAAGATTGGTAAATAGAGTACAAGATAAATATGATATAAATATATTAAAAGACATTATTGGTGGAGATCTTGATATTTGGATGATAGTGACAATTGGTATAATTGTTTTCTTAATTTGATTAAAAAGACAAATTATAGAGAGAATGTGTCTGATAGGAAAAATAACACTTTTAGAATTATTCATTTGATGTTATAAAATTAAGTGTTAGAGTACTTTAAAAAAGTTGGGGGCACTTTAATAAAAATATTTAGAGCATGGACACTTAAATCGATAAAAATAAATATAAATAACAATTTTATAGTTACCTATAAAAGTACACTAAGAAAAATAACGACTTGGCTAGTTATGGTCTGAACTACAAAACTTGGTACCTCTAGGTTCATTGTTTAATCTTCAATACATTAGGTATGTCATCTTATTTATATCTAAAATAAATAGCACATGTCAATTATAGAGAACAATGGTTGTTTATGATATAATAGGGAAAAGAGTTGACATTGATCATGAATCAAAAGAATTAACTTAGTTGAAAGAATCCTTGATCAACCAGAATAGTTGAAGAAGCAATTGACTAAGTGACTAGAAGTCACAATTGGTTAAAAGAAAGTAATCAACCAATAAATTTTGAATGGGCATCGATAACCGGGAGATATAGTCATATTTAGAATGGTAGTTCTTAATAGAATAGATGATCAAAAGTTATAAATTAGTTCAAGATTCAAGTGTGTATCAATAAAAGAGAAATTTAGTTTGTATTAAGATTTAATAAACATTTTTATCTTATATCAATATTTGTATAGGATTAGAATTATCTATCTAAGAAGGATTCAAACTTTGTAACAGTATAAATAGGACAAATACTACTATAAACGATACTAGCTCTATATATTTTCTTGTAATTTAATCCTTTTTTCCCTTGTAGGGTTTTATTATTTTTTTTCTTTCTTGCTTGCTTTTATTCACAACATTCCTATATAGATTCATGTAGTTTTTGACTCTTTAAAATCATGTCATTTTCTGCACGGTGGTGTTTCTTAGAACAAATACATATTTTTTAATGTAGGATTGGAAATGCATGGACCTGCACATATAAAAAGCATATCCCATGAAATTTTACAATAACAAGCACTCCGATAAGGGTGTTTGAAACAAGAATGTCTAATATTGAAGGGTATTTCCTAGTGTATCAGACATAATAACAAACACAACCTAATTGAGCGTGATATCCCTTAAAATATTATTCTTTCTTTATGAATAAATACAACCACATGCCAATTATTTAGCCTTATAAAACTTTTATCCCACTCCACAACCTACTAATAGGTAATTATATACCATATAGGTTGTGACACAACAAGGAAATCTCAAGCCCCTTGCATAACAATTTTTTGTTATTGACTAGCAATAGAAGGGAGAAATGATAGAGTTGAACTAGCCCAATACTTAATATAGATTAGGCTAAAAGTAGGACAAACAATAAGACTTGCTTACAATTGTCATAACTCAATAGATTTATAAGTTGCACGTGATCTTTAAAAGAATAAAAATTACTGATTTGAAGTAATTTTTTGATGAGGATAACCAATTAATAAGGGAATATATTGCCAAGTTTACTAATTAATATGGTAATGGTAGAACCACTTCTTTCATAAATTAAGGTTGTTTGGTTCATCATTAGCTAAAACAACGTTCCACTAGTTCTCCACATTGCCATCCCAGCTCAATCAATACTTGGAAACAGATGGAAACTCATTTTCATGAACACTTTTACATGACATAACTAGAGTTCGCATTGGTTGACTTAGCTAAAGTACTCTAAGATCTAGGTGAGGCTATAAAAAGTCATGACATAAGGTTTAGGACAATGAAAACTAAGTTTACTATAGTTATAATTGAGTAGAAGTGCTTAAATTTAATGTTATAGGGAATGTAGTGGAACATAAAAAAGAGGTATGTGAGAACAATTACTAAAAGATCTACACCCTTACTAATAATGTTGCTCATAATAAAAAGATACTAGCAAAATAGGTAAACAAAAAAGCCATTAAAAGGAGCATATCTTGTTGTCTATTAAATAATATGTTAATGCACACTCATTGACTGATTTAGATTTTGATTAGGAATTTGATGAGGTCTAATATAGCTTATATTGATCATAGAAATTATAGATATAAGACTATTTGAGATCATGGTATTAAAAAACATAAAGAGGATACTAAACCAAGTAACAAAAATGTAAATGTTATCAAAATAGCCTAAGATAGAAAGTATTCTATTAACATCAAAATAGTGGAAGAAATATTAGACTAGTTGATGCATATAAGGCAAATTAAGCTCTTTGACAATTACATTATCCATATTGTTGATAAAAATTAAAAGATATAAATATTGTAAGTGTATGAATCTTGGAAACATGATATTAATAGTTGTGTAGTTTTCAAAAACCAAATCTAGAAAGCTTTAAAATGTAGATGCATCTATTTTCTGGACAAGAAGATAAAAGTGGATGATGATCCATTTCTAAAAATCATTGCAGCAATAGTTACTCAAAAAACTTGTTGGGCAACTTTAAAATTAAGAGTTATATAAGATAAAGGTTGATCAACCATAACAAAAGTTTGATCTAGTCACATATGCTAGTACTTTCAAAAATTATATAGATCATGAAAAAGCTAAAAAGATGGTTCAACAAGCCCAAGTTATACCTTATAGTGAGGTGTATAGGTGCCCCACTTACCTATGATTTTTTTCAAAAGATGAAGACTTTAAGGGATAATATTGAACAAGTAATGCCTCAATGATGGGCTAAAACATTCGGGACTAAAAGACCATATGATGGCACAAATATCGATCATAATATAAATTATTCAATCCTAATGATAAGGAGGATGATGAATTGTTTTAGCTATCATCAATATCTTCTAGATATAGAAAGGAGATTGAAATAGAAAATAGTTATACAAAGCCTGATTTAAAAGAATGTAATGCCTGAATATCTTGGTAAGGGGAGAGGATACATAGTCATACACCTTACCTAAAAAACAAGTTTTTGATGTTGTATAGACCAACAAGGTGATTAATAGCAAAAAGTCTCAAACACCAATTATGTTTTTTATAAAAGGTATATTAGAATGATCAATATTGGATACACCTACTCTTATTTAAAATAGCAATATTGATCATAAGTTGATCTCTGTTAAGGATAAAATTACTAAATAGCAATAAACTTAGTAAAAAAAAAAGGTGAAAAGAGTTTGCGTCTTTGTACCACCACCATCTTAAAAGATTGAAATAAACCATGATCTCTAAAAGATAAATATAACTAAAAAAATCTCTAAAAATACATAAAGTTATCACTAAGATGGTGAAAAAAAGTATGAAAAGTAGTTAACTTCAAACTTAAAAGGCAACATATGCTATTAAGATAAAAATAAAGATCAATCAACAACCATAATGAAATGACTAACTTATCTAAAATGTTAGGCTAACACCCTTAAAGATTGAATAAAAAAAAGAAAAGCATCATAAGATTGGTACAAATCATTAATTATTATGCAACAAGAGAATAAGATAACATTAGCTCTTAAACAAAAGAAATAAGAAAATGCTATCAAAAAATTCACTCCAATAAAAGGAAAACATATACTTTTTACATAAAAGATAACACCAATAGTGCTCAAAAATAGCAAAATTATCCAAACTCTAAATAAGTCCATGAGCTATGAAGAGACTTTAATAGATGACCTTGTCTAAATATAAGACTAATTAGATAAATAAAATGATTTATAATGGATTCCTAGATGATAGCATGATGGATGAAGGTTTAGAAACCCTTTATGATGACAATACATGATAGGACGAGGCAAAACAACCATAATTCTCAGTCCTAATGAAACATATAGTTGAACAAAGTGCTTTAAATAATGAGGAACTGAAAAAACCTTCTAATGCAAAAGTGGTCAACCATCAAAAAATGATATCAATCAACATGGTGTTCACACTTCTATATTCCTTTAAAACCAAGATTATCAATAACCTTTAATGTAGAAAAAAAAAGGTAAATATTATTATGGTTAACTAGTCAGAGCCAAATCTTTGAGCAAGATCCATAAATCATATTTCCTAAGCCAACATTGGCTATAAGTTAACATTTGAAACCTATGTACATCACTAATAACTTTAACGATGTATAAATATAGAGGGTCTTCATCAATAATAGTGTCTCACTCAATATTATACCCCAGTATTTGATCACTAAGGTTGGTTATAATAAGGCTGATATGACCTCATTAAAAATGGTTATGTTAGATTCTATAGGGGTATAAGAGATATTATATAGGTATTTCCAAGAAAACCTAATTATTAGGTCTAAAACCTTTAGTACAACTTTTTCTATGGTAGAAACAAGGTCAAGCTACAATGTTTTTCTTAGATGAGACTGGATAGATGCTAACATGTGTATGCCATCTTTTTTACACTAAGCTTTGATAATTTCACTACTAAATAGATCAATTAAAATAGTTAAAGTAGATAATAAACCATTTATGGTTAATTCAATGATGAAAGTTGTATGGTTATACACCAATGATATCGATCTAATCTAGTTCATGAGCATGGATAACATGGGTCCCATTAACTTCTTAGTTAGTAAAAATATAGCATGAATAAAACAACTCAAAACAACTTTTAATAGGCCAAATAACTCATAATAAAAGGAAAATGACCAAGAATTTGAAACATGAGATTAGATGAGTTATTATGACCTAATAGTATGTTTTGAGGCTTTTAATGAAGCCTGTCAGTATATAAGGTACCATAATAGAATTTATTTAATAGAATCAATCAAGATGTAAAATTAATCTTGATCGATATGATAAGTCTTACTTCAGCACCATCAAAGATGGATGATAGATATGCTGAAGTCCAAGACATGTTAATTGAAGACAAGCCTAAACTAACCTTTATAAGTGTAAATATATAAAAGAAGTTCAACTGAAATGATAGTATTGTTACACATTTATAAAGACTATTTTACGTAAGATTATGATGAAATATCTAGTTTGGACAAAGTTTTGGTAAAAGGATCCTCTACCAATCGAGCCTACGTTTAAGCCACACAAATAACCTTCACGAAGAATGGCTCTAAACACGATCGATAATTTGAAGGAAGAAGTTAAACAACTCCTAAAAGCTAGATTTATTAAGTCAATAAGAATGGCAAATTAAAGGTATACATAGATTTCAAATATTTAAATCATACAACTTTAAAAGATATTATCTAATGTCATTGGTTAATATGCTAACCAATAAAGCATTTATTAATAAAATACTTAGCTTCATGAATGGCAACTCTAGTTACAACTAAATTTTTATTATATAAGAAGATATTTTTGAGATTGTATTTAGATGTCTTAGTTCTTATACCAAAGAGCAATTGACTTAATCTTCTATAATATTGATCATATTGTGATAAAGTCAAAATCAAAATATACTTACCTAGATAAACTGCATCCTACCTTTAAATGAATGAGGATGCATGACGTAAAAATAAGTCATTTAAAATGTACATATGGAGTGTAAGCATGTAATTTTCTAGTATATTTATTGCATTAACAAGGCTTAGAGGTTAAAAAAATAAAGCACAAGCAATCATAAAAGCACAACCTTCTCATAATAAGAAGGAACTTGCAAGCCTTATTGGCATGATTGATTTTGTAGGGAGGTTCATTTCAGATATTGTAGGGAATATTAGACCCTTTACTGAGTTATTGAAAGGGAAAAGCTCTTATAAGTTTTAACAAACTAAAAGCAATAATTTCCTTTGAAGTCGTAAAAGCTTATTTAGTTAAATCTCCATTATTGACCCTATCAAGGCTTGGGAAGCCTTTAACACTATATATTTCAATAGTGGAAGGACCGGTTGGCAACATGCTAGCACAAGAAACAACTCTGAACATGAACATGTTGTGTATTATCTTAGTTGTGCACTCATAGTCATAGTTTTGAAACCCGGTCGGGCTCGGCGGGTCGACCCGAGGCTGAAACTGGGCCAAGTTTAAGAAAAAATAGGGAAAAGCAAAACCCGGGGTGGCCTAGTGATCTGGCAAGCCCCGATCAAAAACTCGGTTGCAATCATTTGACTTTTGTTTTTTTACTAAAACGACATCATTTTAATTTTTAAAAAAAAAAGAATTGACCCGGGCGACCCGGTGACCCAATCAAAACTCAGAACTCGGGCCTTAGACCGGGTCGGCCACCGGGCTGGGTTTAAAAATTATGCTCATGGTGGTTAAAAAAATACATTGATAGAGAAATTGTGTATATCTTTGATTTCATCTTTGTTAAATTACCTTAGTATATATTACAAGTTATCATAATTGTAAAACAAATTTAATTAAATATATGCTATCAAAATATTTGTTAAGATGTCATATTGATAAATGGACATTGGCATCGTTTAAATTTAATTTACATTGTATGTTATAAAAAGTAGCTAGAGGTTAAGCTTTGGTTGATTTCTTAGTTGATCACACTGTGCATCGGTATCGATCATGAATTTAAATAGGATATCAACATTATTATAGCAGAACATGTTCCATGACCATTATGGTTTGATGCATCCAAGACCAGGAACAAAGTCAGCGCATAGGTAGTCATAATGTCGATGTCTCTAATAAGTCATAAAATGACATTATCCATTTAGCTTGATTTTTGTTTCACAAATGATCAAGCTAAATATGAGGTTTTAATTATATGTCTAGAAATGTTCTTGGAGTTAGGAGAGATTCATTACTTATTATAAACCAGTTATTTGAAGAATATAAGTGTGAGCACTCAACTCTAACTCTATACCATACTATATCCATAAACCTTATTAAATGGTTTTCTGATTTTATTTTTGTTTTTTCATTGAAAGGAAATGTTCTTGGAGTTACGAGAGATTCTTTAATAACCTTGGAATAATCTCTGTCAAAATCATCGATTGATCAGTCATGATTGACTAATATTCAACAAGAATGTCATTACAAATCATGCAATGCAGATTTCATGGTTGAAATTGCAAAAGTTAATTTTTCTTCCAAGTTTATATAATCTATTTATTCCTAAAATTAATTAAGTAATTTAATTCATTATTTTATATACTAATCCATATTATTTTTCTCGATTTGGCATGGATCCAAATTGTACATCAAATGGAGTGGTGATAGGCTTCATCTAGCACTAGGCTCTATGCAAGGATGGACATAGCCTAGGTATTGTGACGTAGACAATGTCCAGGTTTTATCTTTGAGATATATATTAGGGAAATTGACTTGGTGGGCTTGGAGCTAAAGAAGGCTCAATTGTTACCTTCTTTATTTTTTGCTTGTAAGCTGAAGTAGTTTAGCTAAAAGACACTTTTTTTTTTCCTCTTGTACAGTCCAAGCATGGATTATGTTATGCAGTTTCAATAGCCAAGACCACCCTCCTTCCCGTATAAATAGCAGCCTCATAACATTATGAGAGGATATACAATCTTCCATCTTTTTGACATTTTTGAAGTCTTTGATCTCTTGCTATCCAAAACTCTCACGCCATGCAGTTTTCAAAGCTTCTTCAGTCTAGATTTTGATCGCTTGCCCGGCATGCCATTCACTTGGTGTTGCTAGGACTACCAGCTCTTTCCCCTTTCTTGTTTCCATCTTTCTTGATTGATAGACCGTTGATCAAAGCATTAATTAGTTCTCGATATCTTAACCGGCCTGCTGACAAATCATTTGGCATATTCTCAAGAACCTTCACACACACGCCAAGATGAATTATAATTTAAGACTTTAGTATTTGAGCACGCTTCATCTCTCTTGAAAAGAAAAGTGGTGATGATTAAAGATGAAAAACTCGTGCTGATCGAATTAGGATGAATTAAGTAATTCAACACGCTAATTATATCAGTAAAATCTAAAGGGCTGCCGCTTCATGCCGAACTTGCACTCCGCGTCCTTGTGTCTGAATCTTGTGTTTCTTTCATTTGTTCTTCTATGTAAAATAAGATGGAAAGCAGACAAGGATTTTAAGGAAGCCAATGGCTTTTCAGTCCAACTTTGAGGACTTGTTGACCCTTTTGTGTAAAAGAAATCTCCTCGTTTTATAATTAGTTAGATAAGCTTGGGTGATGGATGCCATTAAACATTAAACAAAGCAATCAAGACCTCTTGTTCTAAATTAAACTCCATGAGTGGCAGTTTACCGACCTCCACCTTGTAACCAACCAGGAGGCCGGAAGTATGTCAGAAAAATCTTGATCATTCTTAGAGGAATCCCAGCGTCCCATTATGTATTTGCCTATTTTCCACAAAGATTTCCTCACATTTGAAAGTGAGTGTTCAGACGACTATCTTCCATGCATGATCTCAGATGAGAGGAAGATGACCATATCGGCAGTCTTTCTAGACTTTTAGTTGATGACACGCTTTACTTGATCGATTTTTGTTAACTCCATCCATGACACAAGACTCTGCCGTGAGTGATAAAATTATCTTACTGGATATAATAAATAAATAAATAAAAATTCAAGCATACCCGCCCACCTACTTTACTTTTTTCTGCTGACCTAACCTTTCCGGCCATTATATTTTCTTGACAGAAAACATCATCTGATGACTTCCTCCTCGTATGCAGGTATTAATCGAAACACCAGGTCTCTCCTTGTACGAACCTACTCTCTTTTGATCTCTTCCAAGCTTCTAGCTCTCCACATAATTCTAGTTCTAAATCACTAAGCCCCATACACTTCTAGCTTCCTTGGCAAATTAGCTAAGAACAAGTCAACTTTGATTTATGGTGGAGAGGAAACTCTCTACAAGTCTGTGATGTTCCTCCCTTGCACATACTCTCTTTTAAGCCATGCATTTATAGCTCTTTTTGGTTTTATCACCACTCGGCAACAGTTTTCCTGTTAATTTCTAGTAGGTTTATTGCTACGGCTTATTGAGTTAGCACTAGCCATTAATTGGGTTGGAAAATCGAACTGTTAAAAAACAGAAGCAAGGAGATATTATCATGCAAGAAGAAATAAAACTTGCATGGCTCTGACCCTTATATTGAATTCTTTGAAATTCTTTTGAGGGTATTGAAATGGAATTCAAATTATAAAAAATAAAGACAAGTAAATCAGATTCAGAGCAGAGACCCTCTGATTTGCAAATCAATTACTCTTTGAAATAGCACTGAAAATACGATTTCAAAAATACCCAATCCCATCTTCTTCTGTCCCAACATTGTAAGCGCGCGGCTCAAGAAACTCCATTCCTGTGAGAATCTCTGTTGTTCCATACATAACATGCTTGACAGGTTGTTGACGCTGTGCAAATTCTTGGGATCAAACACAAGGTATAAGAATATTCAACTTCAGGATTTGGCTTCCCCTCCATCAAAGCTTCCACAGTCCTAGTTAATGCCAGCTGTCTATCATAGCCCTCGTTAATAACTTTCCTTTCCAGTACTGTTGAATTAAATTTCATTCCACATATAATTTGATTCTAAACAAACTGTTAGTCTTCTCAAGATTTGTTTGATGCTCGAAAATAAAGGGAAAGATGGACGGATAAACTGATCAATATCCATATTAATATTAATGATATTAATAAATAATAAGAGTTGAAAGGGATGTCCCTATCATTCATGCATTTGAACCTCGACAGACAGGTAATTAACATGACTTGCCAAGTTTGATGTGTTGTTCTCAAACTTGAATAAAGATAATTAAAGAAGCAAAGTCAAATTAGGCAGTCCAAGTTTAACCTAAGCTCATGAACTGATCTAACGGATTAAAAGCAATGGTACAATATTATGATATTGTTTAAAAAGCTTCAGACATTTTTTAAAAGCTTTCACTTTGGGCTCACAGACAACAATTGATCACTGCTTTTTTTGTGATTGATCGATGAGGCAAGAGGTGAATTATTCG
>Ga0325414_1005645_pt1 | contig 13242 bp, 4 predicted proteins | sample PopdelMetagenome_8_FD_206183 | JGI IMG/M metagenome (GOLD analysis project Ga0325414, IMG submission 206183) | Populus deltoides microbial communities from Bellville, Georgia, United States - Leaf-PdKOR-R3 | ecosystem: Host-associated > Plants > Phyllosphere > Phylloplane/Leaf | place: USA...
CATCATTACGCTTACAAGAAGCACTAACAATGTTAATAATAAAAATCAAATTCTGAAAGAAAGTGTGAACATCATATATTTCTCTAGCTGCAGCAATAAGAGCCAATTGTAATTGATGAGCTAAGCAGTGTACATAATATGCATAAGGGCAATCATTAATAAATAAAGCTTGCAAACTATTCCACTCTCCACGCATATTACTGGCACCATTATACCCTTGACCCCTAATATTTTGAACATCCAGATTATGATGAGATAAAACAAAAGAAATCTCTTCCTTAAGAGTTGCAGCAGTTGTATCTTTGACATGAACTATATCCAAAAATCGTTCTCGTATAAACCCACTTCTATCAACAAAGCTAATAACAAGGGTCATTTGCTCTCTTCTAGATTCATCTCAAGCTTCATCAACAATTAAACAAAATCTTGCATCACCAATCTCATGACGAATTGAAGACTGAACATTTCTAGCAAAGACATGCAAAATTTCTTTTTGAATTTGATGTGAGGTGTATTTAGCATTTTGTGGAGCATTACCCAAAACAAGAGCACCTATTTGTTCATTGTATGATGCTAAAAATTCCATCATTTCAAGCAAATTACCTTGGTTTTTTGATTCTGGACGTTCATCATGCCCTCTAAAAGCACATGCTTGAAATGTGAGCCAACGAACAATATCTATTGAAGCTTTAATACACAATCGATTATTCTGAATTTCTTGAGTAGTTTGCCTCTTAACTACCTTCTCAATATGACATGACTGATTTTTCAAATTTTCCAAGCACCTGGTAGCAAATCTATGAGCTGAATTTGGACCTTTTCCCATATGAGTCAAAAAAGCACATCGTTCCCCATCATTAACTTTCTTCCAACAATTAAATCCTTTAACAGTAAATGTGTCTGATCCTGGCTTTCCAGATGGTTTACTTGGAAATAAATAGCAAGGGAAACAAAATGCAGTATTTTTCTCTGAATATTCAAGCCACAGATAACTTTTGAACCAATGAGACTGAAATCGACGAGGATATTTATTACCAGTTAGCGGATATTCAGACATTAAAGGTTGATATGACCCCAAATTAATATATGCCCTTCGAATTTCATCTTGTTGATTAACTGGGTATTCCCAAATTTGAGGACGATTGCTTGGATCTCTAATTAAATGAGCAATATCAATTCTAGTAAGAGGCTGCTCACTAATCAGCGCAGGTTCTTTGTAAACTGAAGCACATTGAGGCTGCTCAACCATAACTTCAACATTACTTGGAGTTGGTTCACTAGGCTGTGAGTTGTCAATACTTTTCCTTTTTTTTTTCAAAAAAAGAATCAATTCTTCTTATTTTGTTCATGGTTCAACCTAAAATCAAAACATATATAGTGAGAAAAAATTGATAATTTTAGTGGCTCTGCTAAAAACAAAACATAAAAAAAAATTCATGCATAATCAAAACAAACTAATAAAATATATCTAATCAATTAGAAAAAAAAATCACTATAACAAGAATTCGAAAAACAATTGTTAGAACTAGCAAATTTGAAAAAAAAAAGCAAAAATTATAAAATTATAAAAAAATCTTATTAAATTCTTAATAAACATCTCAAAACAAAATAAAAATATATTTTAAATTTGAGTTATTGATATCTAATTACGTACCTTGTTTTGTTTACTGAGAAATAAATCAAACAATACTCTGCTTCAATCTTTCCGCACAAAAATTCTGTTTAGGATCTTTATTCTTGTTTTTGTTTTGATAAGCTGCGTTAGAATTGCAACAATTTATATTAGGGTTGCACTTTGTAGCCTATAGGGAGAGAAAAGACAAGAAACACATTAATCACTTTGTAGCTTATTACTTTTCACGTAGGCATTTTGTTTTTTTATCACAATCCATTAATTAATTACACAAAGTTGGTGGGCTGTGGGACTATTATTTTCAGCCTTTTGTTCTCATCACCCAGCAGATATTCACAGTCTTAGTTCCTATTAATTCACACTTCTGTTTTACCCTTAAAAAAAAAAAATTCTTGCAGGGGCCCGGCTCCTTGCTTGCCCCCCTTCACTCCACCCCTGCCTCTAGTGATCATCATATTAGTTACTATAGGGCTCGAACATGAAATCACAAAGAAAACAAGCTTTTTAATCTCAAGCTTTTATCACTAAAACACCTATTAAACGATTCATATCACTCATCTTTAATATCATAAGTAAAATCATGTCTTGCAAATCATATATTCAATAACAAGAAATGTTATTCAATAGAAAGGACAATGCCATCATTAATAACCATCTAATAATTTTCTTTTTAGAAAAAAAATTCCTATAAAAGAAAAGGAATTTCCTCATAATTTGAAACACAATTACAAAAGGAGTAAATATGAATTAAATCTTTAATGTATTTTTTTATCTTATACACGATTCTCTATATAAACACGATGCCCATATGGATTTGTAAGAATAAATTTGAGGATTGGTTTGGCCCGAGAATAAATATGAAGCAGCTCCCACTGTTTAAAATTGAATTGGTTTGGCTTCAATTTTAAAATCAAAAAGCAAATTAGTAATTTAATTTTATATAAAAAGACAACATTAACTCCATCCCAAGTCTTATATCTTAGAAATTCCACTGTGCAAATCTGTATTTCACAGCACAATTACATAGAGTTTCCACCTAACGATTTAGAGTATTTGTTAATGATCACCTAGGATCGGTTCGTCAAGCCGTCTGTCGCGTCTAACGCTTTGTTGGAAACTAACACACTGAAACTTAAGGAACAGTGAAGCAAATGATGTCTCTACCTGCGAAAAGGGGACATGCAAGGATTAAAAAACATCCTATTCTAGATTAATTAGTCTTGTCTTAGTTTTATAGCAATGCTTCCTGTTCTAAAAGCTAATGATGAGAAATTCACGAGGTTTCTGGTTCCCAGCTAGGTTATTAAGAATCCTCTTACAAATTTGGGAGAGAAAACATCAAGTTGTCGATATGGTTTATAAATTGTGCAGTCATCATAGATTGGGAAAGAAAGATTGATAATAAGAACATAACCTCGTATCAGTTACTGATCGTTTTTTGAAAGTGGGCTACAGGAACAAGATGAAGAGGTGATTTCTTACGAATAACTGGTGTAAACACCTCACTCATATCTAAATTCTCTGCGGTGATGCCTTCAGGAAACTCCCAGTCAAACCAATACAAGATATTAGCTAGAACATGTTCAACTTCTACAACTGCAAATGCAATTCCAGGGCAACCCCTTCTGCCAGCACCAAAAGGAATGAATTGGTGGTTTTGGCCTTTAAAATCAACTGATTTATTTGCAAATCTGTCTGGGATAAACTCTTCAGGACTATCCCATAATTTGGGGTCACGTTGAATCGCCCACGAATTGATCATCACTTTCAAATTGGCAGGGATGTGATAGCCTTCCAATTCAAGACTTGCAGATGTTCTCCGGCCAATAAAGAGAGGCGGATGTAACCTCAGAGTCTCTTTCACAATACACTTTAAGAAGTCCATTTGATCGATATCAATTTCTTCCACCTTGGATTTTTCTCCGACAACACCTCTTACTTCTTCTTGGACTTTCTTCATTGCACTTGGATTATTCACTAGTTCTGCCATTGCCCATTCCATGGTGGTTGCAGTAGTATCTGTTGCTCCAAGAAACATATCCTGTATTTAAAAAAGAATCAAGTTTCAGCAGAAGGTGAGCAATCACAGAAAAACACACAAAGAGAGGAGAGAGGGAGAGACCATGAGGATTGCTTTGAGGTTGTCTCGACTGAGATCAATGTCGGTCATTCCATTCTTCTGAATATGAAGTAGAATATCTACCAAGTCTTTCTTATCAGATATGTCATCTTCAGTCCTGGAAACCAAATGTTCTTCAATCACTTGATCGAGAAAAGCATCAAGTGCTTTGGAAGTCCTCTTCAGTTTAGAAACTAAACCAGTAAGAACATCCATCCAACCCAACAAGGGAATCAAGTCTTTAAAGCAAAACTCTCCAACCAGGTCCATAGCCGTCCTCCACAATTCTCCCAACTGCTGACCATCTACTTCTTCATATGTTCTTCCAAAAGCAGATCTAGATAGTATGTCATTAGAGATGGTTAAAAACGCCGCACCAAGATCAATGGCAACTTTACGGAGGCATGAAATGTGTATTTTCTCAACCATTTTCTCCACTTCTTCTTCCCTGGCGAATTGAAATGCCCGCACCCTTCTTTGGCTCAGGAGTTCAAGGACACATAATTTTTTTGCTTGTCTCCAATAGTTACCATAAGAACAAAATGCTATGTCACTGCTTCCATAAAAGAGAGCATCTCCAGCCCTTGTTTGAGGTTTATCCAAGAAAGCTTTATCATGTGTCTTCAAGATCTCTTTGGCTGTCTCTGCTGAGGAAACAATGAGAGCAGAAGAACTGCCAAGGTGTAAGAGCATTAAAGATCCATACTTCTCAGACAGGGTACGGAATGACCTATGGGGGAGCCTGCCTACCTGGTGAAGATTTCCTATTATTGGCAGCTTCAATGGGGATGGAGGTAAGTTGAGCTTGTCTGTTTGAATGGACTTGATGAAATAAATGGTGCAGAAAGCCAGAAATGGAAGAACTAGGACACTGAACAAGATTGTTCTATCCAATTCTAGCCAATACTGGTGCAAAAAAATCGAAGGATCCATTCTTTCTTCCTATAAAACTAACAACACAGCAGCTTTTCATATACGATTGATCAGAAAATAGAACTGCCTGCCTCTTGAGATGTTTACACGTTTCTCCTATGGTCTAAAAATTGATATGAAGATGGTAATAGTATCATTTATTTTACAGCTCACATTAGAGGAAGGGACTCCAACTAGACATTAAAATATATAGGAGACTTCAGGCAGCATGCATGATCTAGAAATTTAACAAATTCCCAGTTGCTTGACCAGAGATGCATTAATCTGATTACAAAATATCATTTCCAGCTTGATAAATCAACTGATACTGAACCTAATATCATAAAGCCACTTCCAACCTGCCATCATCAACATTAAGAAATTCAAAATACAGGCATGTACAGCTGAACTCTGATATATTAAATAGATCTTATGGTACATGATTCACGATGATGATTTTCGTTAGGTACGTCGTGATCTGGTACTTAGCATTCAAAAGTCAACGAAATAATATTTTTTTAAAAAGAAAAATGGGCCCTTCAAATAAAATATGGTGAAGATCGTATCTTAATTGCCTAGCTAATTTGTCTGTTCTGCAGGAGGACTAGCAAGCAATAGGGTATTAATTATATTTTATTTTTTTAAAAAAGGATTTTTTTTATGCAGACGCGTACGTGGATTATTATAGTATATTTATCATTTTACTATTATAAAGAAAATTATTGTCCCAGGTTTTCAGGGTAATAAAATTTATTTTTTAAAGTCAATTACTCATTATTAATTATCAACTAGTAATTCTTGATTTTTTTATATTTTTACAGTACATGAAATAACTAAATTATTTTTAAAAGAAAAATTTATTTAACTACCATCTAGATCAATTTTGAATTTTTATTTTTTACAGCGTAATAAAATGATTAAATTATCTTTAAAAGCAAGATTTCTTTTTACTTGTATCTAAAGGTTTTTTTGTATTTTCAACTAGTTTTTTTTTTAATATAATCAGGTTGACCCAAGAATAATTTGATATTTTGATAAATATCAAAACATTATTTAAGAAACAAAATTGGTTGGTGCGTGTGAGATGTGTTTGTGCTATTCGAGCGACGCATAAAGAGGTGTTTGGCAGGCAAACGTTAGCTTTTGGGAGGCGTTTGAATCATCTTGGTACTCTCTTAATTTCTAGGCAGCGCGCGTGGCTTACTAACCTCTAGTTTGTCATCAATAACATTTTTGTTTTTGTTTTCTCTTTTTTTTCCTCTCTTCCTCAATTTTCAAGCCTGGCTTTTCAAATTCTCAAAGCAGCCCTTTAACTTTTTTTTTCCTTCAAATTTGGTTCCTCTTCTTTTGATTACTTTTTATTTATTTGAAATAATTTAAAAAACTTGATTTTTTTTCAAATTAATCCTTTAATTTTTTTATCTATCAGATTTAGTCCCTACTCTTTTGATTGATATTTGTTTTATTTGAGATAATTTTTAAGATTGCTTCTTTTTTTTTATGATTTCATTCTTCTTTCGTTTTTTTTCCTATCAAATTTAATATTTATTCTTTTGATTGTTATTTTTCTTACTATGAAAAATTTTTTATATTGATATTTATTTTTCAATTTCATCCTCAAATATTAAATTGGTTGAGAATTGAGCTTCTTGATTGAGTTCAGGTCTAAGACTTTATAGGTTGCGAATTTTGTAGACCGACTCAGGTGTAAGAAATTTGTCTGGGTTGGCATGGTTTTTTTCTCATTTTTTAAGATCATGTTTTTTTCAATTTCATCCTTAAGTAATTTCTAATTGGAGATTGGGCTCTGTTATTTTTTTTTCTTTGTATAGGATTCTTCACTAATTTTTAAAATGATCTAAGTTATCTCAGGTCTTTTTATTTGTCATTTTTTTTTGTTAAATTTAGCTTTTTTTTTTAAATTGTTTTCAATTAAATCTAAATTAGTTGTTCAACATAAGAATAAGGTACTAATTTCATGATATTTTGTTTGGTTTGTTTTTTGGGTCGTTACTTTAATGGTGTGTGCAGTCTATTTAGGTGTTGTCTTGCAACCTTTTGCACTTATGTTAGAACCATCTCGGTAAGCTCTTTCTAGTGGTGAGACAATTCCCACAACAAAGCGATGGTGAATCTCCAACATACTTTTTTTTCTTTTCATTCCGACTAAGATATTGACAATTTATTTTTTTATAGTTAATTATTATCAATTTTTTTGTTTGCTTTATTTACTGTCAATGCTCTTTTTTTAACCATATTATTAAATTAATCAAACTTATTGAATTCAGTCAAGTCTATGACTCGAGTCTCAATTTTTTCTTACTTTTTTTAAAATTAAAAATCAATAATATGACCTGAGTTTTTCTATGATCTGAGTCTCAATGTTTTCTTACCAAAGAACAGGCACCTGAGACACAAGCTGTCATGCTTGACATAGGCTCGTCAAATGCGATGCTGCCATGTTTAGGGGGGTCCCTTCATTGCGGGATCCATTTATCCTAAAGTACCAAGCTCATTGAAAGAACGACCTTTCAATATAAGTTTGTTTTCCCTTCACAGCAACATGTTAATAATTTTTGAAAAATTAATTTCAATTAACAAATACAATTTCAGGTTTACAAACATTGAAGCTGTCAGAACCATAACATTGGTGATGAAATCATTGATATAAATTTCATTGTTTCAAAGGAGTCGGATATCCTAATATTCTAAATGAAAACCTATGATTAATGTACGATTCAGAAGGTTTAAGGTTGGTATTAACTTAAATATTTTTTTATTATGTTAATTCAGTTAGTTTATTAATATTACTGAAATTTTTCTTTTTCAAATTCTAACTACAAGGAAAATTTTGAATGGGATAAAGCTGACAATGCTATTGTAAGAAGGGTTTGGGAGAATCACACTGCAACTAGATAAGATTGGAATCAAGATAAAATTTCTTAATCCTTTTATTCAGTTTTATTTTGCATTTTCTAACATATAATTCATTTATACTATATAAGTTGCATGATTTTTTGTACGTAGTGCAAAAGAAAGCTAAAAATATGTGAAAGAAAGAGAGTTTTCAGGTTAAAATGACATAGTGGTGTGGAAGGATTTCAAACCTCCATACATCTCAAAGGTTAGGTGAGCGGCATATATTCAGCACGTGATTTCCAAACATTTCGTGCGACAATCACACTCCAGTGCGAAGAACCGGAATCGTCGTGTTCACGGCTCTGTTACAATGCACATCGGTGGCTCCCGTTCGTTTTGTATGCAAAGTGGATGGTAAGATTTTTTTTTTAATTACATCCATTTTTTAATTTGTTGTCTTTTATAGATATTGTTGCACGTGGACAAGTGGCTTTAAGGGCCTGATTGTGGCTATGAAAGATATTAGAACCCCTAGCGAACTTTACTTAAGGTAAGCTGCATTGTGTGACCTTCATATGGTTTAAAGTTTTTGATGGGTTTTTAACCAATAGTCAGTCCATGGCTCATGATAAATATTTACTCTTACGAATAAATCTGATATTTTGAATTTATTATGGTCTTGCATGCCTAGAAAAGTTTTTATGAAAAAAAAATCCTGGAAAGTGAAAGGGTTTTTTATAATTCGTATATTATGGTGAAAAATATATTCCATTAAAATTGATGAATATCTAAAAATAATTCTGAAAATTTTCTAGTCAACTTCTAATATTTAAAAAGCAGCCTACTTGTGGTTTGGATTAAAACGAATTCCCATATTGTATTAGAAAGATTAGTGGGGCAACCTGAATCAATGCACTAAATATTATGTTTTATAGGTGATAATATTTTTTTTATATATAATTAATCTCGTATCATATAATCTTTGTAGACGAGTCAAAATCCCTATTGATCATAATATTTAGTAGAAACTCTTTAAACTAGATTTTTTTTTATTAAATAAGAAAAGATGTCAGACATTTGTTATTTTCTCTTTTTTTTTTTTAAGGTTATTATGACTTTGGGTAATGACACATAAAGAAAGTCTTGGAGATTGATCATCAACTTGTCAAATGATCATTGATTACTCGATTAATATGCTATTTGGTCTTCATTATTTATTTCTTAGAAGGAGAAACAATAATTAGGAACTTAATTATGAGTAGATATATACATAGCAACCTCACAAAATAAATAGTTGATCCTAACAGATTTAGAATAATGCCAAAAATAACAAACATGAGAAGAATAGAAAATGAAAAAAAGATATAATAAATCTATAAAATCTGATAAAAAAAGTTAGAAATTTTATAGTAACTAGATATCCTACTAGTTACTTTCTGGGTTATTATTGTTTTTTTAAATGATGAGTATGAAAAAAAAATGTGAACATATTTTTATTTCTTTTTTGTTGGTCAAAATTTCATTTTCTTCCTTTATTTTATGTTTGACTTTTTCTTCGAGGTGAGCCCTCAAAGATTTATGTCCAACTTTCTTAAAAGTAAACCCCTGGATAAACTAATAAAACATTACTAATTATTCTCTAAACAAAGTTTTCCCAACTAGAACTATTATAAAAACAAAGTTTTCCCAACAAAGTTAAAAGAATTGGTCGGACTGCTTCCAAATCAACATTCTATTTATAATTCTCAACAAGATTTCCCTACTGTACACTCTTGGAATTGGGTTAGCAACTTCTAACAATACATTCAAACCCAGCAAGCACAGTACGCGAGACGCCCAGCAGCGGTTCCTGACATTTAAGCAGAGGTGCCTGAAATTTATGCCACAGATATTTACAGATGCCAACCTCTCCAATGGTTGGGGTAAAATAGGCAACGCAGATTCTTAACGTAAGAACTTCACCATTGTCAGCTGGATTAACTGCCACAGCCCCAATAAAGCAACAATAAAAGATCACAGGCCCTCATCTCTTGGCATGACCATTCTATTCCTCACCTCCTATGCTGAACTTTTGCTAAGAAGGGATGTCTCAGAGCTTCTCGAGCTGTTAACCTGTCCAAGGGATCATATCTAAGCAGTCCTTGCAGGAGATGTATAAGATCTCCAGCGGACTGGTCCACATGTTGCATTACTAGATTCTGCGAAAAAATGCAGGAAAGAGATGGTAAGAATAGAACAAATTAAAGAACAACATTCTCAGCAATTACCCAAAATATGTGGGGAAAAAATAACCTGAAGTCGGGGTAGCTTCAAAACAGCTTTCATGCTTTCTCTTGAAGCAGCTCCCTCTGGCCAGTCCAGCCTACCCCTTCTAACATACTTCCCTGCATGTCGACTATGAAAGCAGAAGAAAAGGTCAAGAGCTGAAAGCTTAAGTGATAACATGTGATCATATATCAATGTATAGATAAACATATAACTTACTCCACTCTCTTCAGTATATGCTGTGGCATAGGACCAAGCACACGTTCCATCATTGCAAGATGTTCCAAATTTTCATGTGTTTGAAATAAAGCCTCACCCTGTTCAACATATGCAAAGTTGTAACAAATCATTTGCATTTAGCCATTGTAGTGCACAGTAGAAAACAAGAAAAGCTAAGTACAGGTACAGAAACATACAGTGCATAACTCCACTAAGATGCAACCAACACTCCATATATCACAAGGATAACTCCATCCAAGTCCTGCAATAATAATAATTGGAAGTTGTAATTTCAAAACAAGGAAAGGTAAAGGAAAGGAAAAAACAGAGAAAATAAGACCAAGAATTACCAAGAATAACTTCTGGTGCACGATAATGCCGTGTTGATACAATGTAATTCTGATCTTGTCGCTCATAAGTTGTGCTACCAAAATCAATTACCTTAATGGCACTTGATTTTGGGACTCTTTTATAGTAGGAAATGTCCTTCGGTGAACGAGATGAGTTCTGTGCAAAGCAACATATGTAAATGACCTTAATAAGTCAAGTCATCCAGAAAGAATTGGAGAAGGACAAAGCAAATGCCACATGAAAACTACAAAACACAGCAAGAGCAAAACATAAAATAACAAGTAAAGAAGCTAAGCATTACCTTGTAATCAGGAACTTTTACATAGTCAGAAGAAACTAGGAGTATGTTCTCAGGCTTCAAATCAGTATGTATCATACGCAGGTCATGCATAACTGCAAGTTTTGAAGTGCAGAACCAACATAAGTAAATGAATCATAAGAAAACCCTTACTCAATTTAACCTAACAATGCAGCAAGCTACTCTAAAGAGAGACAAATGACAGCCAAAAATTTGCCTAAGTCAGAAATACATTAGTGAATTTATGTATCTCCATCATAGTTAAGAACTAAACATTAATATTATAAAAGACAGAAAAAAGAAAGGAAAGAAAAAAGAAAAACAATGCATAAAAAGAAACTAGCTAAAGTAATTACTACACACATGCTACACATTCCAACAGTTGTCTGCCAATCTCACGGACATGATCAATGGGAAATGAGCGATAATTGTTTTTGCGAAGAAAATCGTATAAGCTTGGTCCAAGCTTCTCAAATACCTGTTAAAACCATTTACATTCACCCACAAGTTTTAACCCCCAAGTTATTTGTGAATTGGGGAAATTAATCCATCACAAACTAATCATATATACTTACAATACAAATATGGTTACGATAGTCAAACCAGTTCCGTATTTGCACACAACTGCAAGGAATAAACCCATTTAACCATTGACACAGAAGCATAAGAAAGCAGGTCATATGGCCAGCAATGGCAATAGAGCAGGTGAGGAAAGATCAGGGAAACTCACCGGTTGCTCCCTTTATCATGTTTACCAAGATTTTGCAGCGCTTCAATTTCTATCATAGCTGCTTCCCTATATTTCTTGATGCCACGTACAATTTTGATGGCGACCATTTCCTTTCTTTCTCTGTCCCAGCATTCCAAAACCTGACCAAAGGTGCCTATACAAGGAACAGATGGTATAAAGCCACAATGTCTGATGAAGGAAAACTACAACAAGGAATGCAAATCGGTGAAAGGGCATACCTTCTCCCATTTTGCTGTGTATCTTGTCTGCAACAGTAGAAGCAAGAGAGAACAAAAAACAAAACTTGGTTAGAGACTATCACAAGTAACCTGTCAAGATAAAATCTCAGTAGAATTACTTCTAATATCTCCAAAGACAAGAGTACTAGCTAGCAACTATGGAATGAGAATTCCAACAACTTGGGATCATTTAAGAGCCTATTCCTTGATAGGACTTCAATACAACAAAGTAATCAAAGTCAAATTAACTAATAGACTAATGCTATTATATCCATAATTGGTGGAAAAATGGTCCTCAAAGTCCCACCAGTAGCAAAAAGGTTTGCAAATTGAGGACTTCATATATAAGCATATTCATTGTTTATAAGGTATGGGTGGTAAAGTGTAATTACAGCGGGAAGTTAAATTATCTCCAAGCGCAAACATGTAATGACCATCCTTGTCATCTTCCCTCCATGGGGGAGAACCATTTCGAGCCACTCCTTTTACAAACAGAGAACTAGTATGGTCTGAGATTGCTCCTGAAGATGCATAGCTTGCTACATTTCCAACCTCTTGTCCACAAAATATTCCTACCTGGGCCTACACACAGCCATCCATTTATGTACCACTCAATATATTAAAATCAAAAGTTTTCACCTGATACCTTCATACACCCTCGGCATCCCCTTTCACTATTTGCCAAAAACTCATTTGTGAGTGTAACAAAATATAAAAACAAAATGCATATCATATCATATCATATTTCTTGCATAATTCTACAGAAATCTGGATTGAAAAACAAGTCTTATAAAATTGATTATCCATAACTCTTAAACCCATTTCTAATCTGACTAATTAGTTATAAAATAAACACAAATTTCTCTGAATTTCTATTAAAAAAATTACAGAAATTCTCATCATACTAAAAACAAAATTATAACAATTAAATACATTATAATAAATAATTATAAGCCATATACAAAATAATCAATTGTAACGAAGATCTGCAAAACTAGAATCGTAAGCAAATAAAAACAAATCGAAACAGATCAAAAATCAAAAGTCAAAGATCCAAATCTTTAAAAAAGAAAACGAACCGAGACTAAATTCAAGATCTGATCTATTCAAAAACTATTAAAATACATCAGATCTATCAAATTAAGAACAAATTGAAAAAGTCAAACGCTGATAATACCTGAGGCACATCCCAGCCAAAACGCGCTCTCTTCCTTGGTCGATCCAGGTGCGTTATGGGAATGACGGTCACGTGTTCCAACTCCATGATCGAAGAGAAATCCAGAGAAATTTTCACGATTTTTGGTGCAGAGAGAATTCTAGCTAACCCTTGTTTTAATGCGAATAATAAATAACGTGGGATGAAGGTAGGAGGAGAACTGACCGACAACGTGGGTTGATTTTATCCGTGGATTTGAGTCTGACATGTGTTTGTTGATTCCACGGTTCGGTTTGTTGGCTACAGACTACAGTTAGGAGTTAACCGTGGTTGAGTTGAGATAGCTTTTGTTGACCATGACAATAATTTCAAAGCGTTACAAACACGCAGGTCAAAAGACTTGATCGTAACCGTTCATTTGATGGTTGGATAACATAATATCATTTCCCAATTTTTTTTTT
>Ga0325414_1005646_pt1 | contig 13240 bp, 7 predicted proteins | sample PopdelMetagenome_8_FD_206183 | JGI IMG/M metagenome (GOLD analysis project Ga0325414, IMG submission 206183) | Populus deltoides microbial communities from Bellville, Georgia, United States - Leaf-PdKOR-R3 | ecosystem: Host-associated > Plants > Phyllosphere > Phylloplane/Leaf | place: USA...
GACGTGTATTCAAGCCAAACACAACACTATCTATATTATAAAATATATAATTATAATTAAATATATTATGAGAAAAAAAGATGATAAAAAAAAGTCATAATAATAAAAATTGTTTAATTTATAATAACTGTTATGATAAACTATTGTGTTGTTTTGTTGCATAAAGATTGCAAATCCAAATTTTATACCTCTCAAATCGAAGTGTAGTCTATCTTACCCACTAAGATCTACCAAACTGTATAAGTTTTTGAATTTCTATTTAATATTTGAAAAAAATAAATCAAAATAACTTCAAAGTCTGGTTCCATTATGTTCTCATGGTTTGGTTCCAAAGCTTTACGCCCGCCAAGCAGCTCTTTTAACGATCCTAGTTAGATTTTATCCATCTTTTTTCTTTTTCTTTTAACTGTTTTTATTTGTTTAGTATTATAATATAAAGTAAATTTTACTTCAAATATATTAAAATATTTTTTTATAACACTAAAAATTTATTAATTTAATATTTTTTAAATCAAATATATTTTTTAAAAATACTCAAACACAAGTAAAAATAAACTATCACACACGCGTATAGTTGTAACCCGTAACTCTTTCATGAATTAAATATTTTTTGTCAAAGTCATTCATGTGAGGTTAAGTGCGTGTTTGACGTTGTGGCTGCGTTTACAGAAAACACCGTTTGTCATGTGTTTGGTTTAGGTCTAAGTGCACATTACTATTTGTGAGACTCATGATCAATTGCGATTAAACCGCAAGACAACCAAAAGCAACTTCAAGCTGCTTTTTATGTTGAGTTGCAAATTGTGTTTATAGACACAGTAAACAGAGGCGCAGAAGAAGAAGAACAGAAACAGAGTAGTGAACAATGCACAGTAGAGAGCAACTCCCTTAATTCACCATCAGCCTCTGCCGTTTCACTAATTTTCCTCTTTCCCTTCTCCTTCTTCTTCGTCTTCTGCATTCTCCACTGTTCACCTTACATGTGAACAGTGGAGAGCAGCTCACCACCGGCATCTGTCATTTCCACTGTCAGCCACTACTCTTCCCCTTCCCCTTCCCCTTCCCCTTCATCTTCTGCATTCTCCACTGTTCATGTTACATGGGAACAATGGCCGAAAAAACCGATTAGGATTTTGAAAAAACCAAACGATTTGGTTTTGGTTTTATAAGCCTGAAACCGAAAAAATCGAATCGAACCCTAACCGAAAAAACTAAGCCAAACCAGTTTGAACTAGTTTTTTTTCTAAAATAACCGAATCAAAACCGGTCGGTTTGAATCAGTTCCGGTTCAATTTTAGTTTTTTTTTAAAGGCCGGTTTGATTATTTTTTTGATAAAAACTGAATCGAACAAAAAATGATCACCCCTATTATTAATATATGTCCTTTTTAATTATTTTATAACCTCAATTTTTAAACAAAAACATTAAATTACTTTTTATTTAACCTCAATTTCAACTACAGTTTTAACCAAACATTTATATTTTTAAACCAACCTCAACTAAAAATATTTTTTATATAATTTTTTTTAAATCATAATAACTACCACGATACCAAATAGTGTTTGACATTACAATTAAAACACTCTGTTTGTTTAAAATTTATTTTTTTAGTATTTTTAAATTATTTTAATATATTAATAAAAAAATAAATTTTAAAAAGTAGTGTCTTCTTTTGAAAGGTATCTTTAAATTATAAAAAAGCAGCAACAGCTTGCATATAAAGAGTTTCAATATATTTTTTTATTTCGTGTTTAGTGAGAGAATCTGTTAAAAGAACAGAATAGAAAAGAAAAACTATTTCTCTCTCTAAAAAAACCCTTGAGAAGAGTAGCGTCGTCTGCAATCGACCTCCACAACAAAAATGGCCAACAGTAATCTCCCTCGTAGAATCATCAAGGTTTGTCCTCCGATCCATCGCTTTCTTTCTCTCTGTTTGGTTTCCATTTTTAAGGAAAAATCGAGTACGCTCTCTCTAATTTTCATTTATTGCTCTATTTGATTCTTGGTTTCAAAGATTTTATTTTTATTTCGTTATTTTTAACTGTGATCTAACAGGAAACTCAACGTCTTCTCAGTGAACCAGGTGGGAAGTTGACTCTTTTTTTTTTTAACTCAGTAATAAATTATGGTTTTGGAGTAGTGATTTGTTTGTATGAAGCTTTGAGAATTATTATTATTTGTGTGACACTTTGATAAATATTATTATTATTATTATTATTATTATTATTATTATTATTATTATTATTATTATTATACTCTGCTAGTCATCGTTTGTTAATTTTTGTGATTTACTGATACCACTGGCAGCTCCGGGAATTAGTGCTTCACCTTCTGAGGATAATATGCGATATTTTAATGTCATGATTCTTGGCCCAACGCAATCTCCATATGAAGGTATTTTTTTTTAATCATGTAGAAATGATTATTCAAAACTATGATTTTCTATTGATCATCATGCTTTAATTTTTTCCCCTTTAATGTTTTAGCTTTGAATTTCCATGTGGAAGAGCAAAGTTGTAAAATGGGTTGAAATTAATCGAAGTATCACTATAGAGCCTAAACTCTGTTGTGTTTCTTTTGGCATTTGGTGCTTTGAGTCTCATCCATCTGTATTTTGCTAATCCAATAGCTCTTCATGTGGAATTGAGTGCTGCTAATCATCTTAAACTATGTGGCTGTATGGTCCAACCCCAGCTAGTTGGGTTATGAATGCTTGAACTCTTTGCTCTTCAAGACATGTAGATAATTTCTGTGTGTGAAATTGGGATTTCGTAATCATTTTGTGCCTTTATCATCGTGTATTCTTTTCTAATAATCATTTTGTGCCTTTATCATCGTGTATTCTTTTCTAATTATTATTTGTAGTACAATTAAACTAAACAAGATCCAGCAATTTGAATGGATAACAGTGCTTGATTAAGAGACTGCACTAGAAACGGGAACTTATCATGTCTTCTTCCATATTTCCCTTTGTGCATATAATAATGCTTGTACTTAGTGATAATGAAAGTTCATAGTTGACTTGAAACAAATTTCCTATTGCATATTGCAAGCTCATGGAAATGTGGCAGATATTCTGTGAGAAAATTCAATTAGTTTTTACGTTCAAGTCATTGATTACTAATTAGTTCAATCTATTGCTAAGCTAAAATTGAGGTTGGGCCATTTGGTTGCTCACACACACACACACACACACACAGTATACAGTAGATTCAGTTATTTATGAGCATAACTTGCATCATTGCTGTGTTCTGATTTTTGTGATGTAAACTGTGTGGCATGCTGTTGGATTATAATGTAAGCAAGGCCGTGGGAGCTGGAGATCTCTAAGTACATCATGTGGCGTGTAAATCCACAGTATATCACAGTAAGAGGGATAGACTTTCATCCTTTGTGATATGGCTAGTATGAGACAGTGTTTCAAATAGTCATTGTGTTTATACTGTGTATTACGTTAATTTACTCTACGAGCAGTTACTAATGTGGTGTTGAGGTGAAGACTCTTGTCAGAGTTGAGACAGGTGGTGGCTAATAACGACTGCTTCTTGCTTATCGGGACTTGAATTGGCTTTTAGACTGATTTGGTTCAGGACTTAATGTTCATGCAATGGATTATTTTAGTTGTATCTCATTACTTTGCATGCTCAGATGCCAACCAGTGGCTAGGGTATTGCTTTCATTCAGCATTTTAAGCATCAGTTTCTGAAGCATTGTTTATGAATTATTAAAACAGAAAAAGTTCTTGTTACATTCAAAGAAGCATTGCTGAATTTCCCTTGCAAGACGATTAATCATTTTTCTCCAGTGCTTAGAACTTCCAAGAATAGTTAAGCTACCATTTATGATACTGCAGAATGGTAGGTTAGATGAGAGGTGCCCCGTGCATGTCTTTGAGAATTTCCTTTAATGTTAAGTAACTTTTGTTTGGCTTTTTATAGGGTTGAGTTTGAGAGAAATGATTGTGAAGTGGATGGATGCCGTTATTGAATTTCATTTTATTTTGCTATTTGCTTGGTCCACTAAACTGTTTAAAATGTTTTGGAAAGAAAATCTTATTTTCTTCCATATCATGTTAATCTCCTTTCCTTGCAATTTTTTTGCATGCCTGTTTTGATGTGTGCCTTGGTTGTGTTCTTTGTTTAGGAGGGGTTTTCAAGCTGGAATTATTTCTGCCCGAAGAATATCCGATGGCCGCACCAAAGGTACCTCAAGTTGGTTTTTCCACTGTGGTGTTTTCCCAAAATCTCACTATTATGTTATATTGGATGCTGAATTACAAATAAATGAGAATTTTTTTTGCTAGAGTTTAGAATGTGTAGCACTTAGTCTTGGGGATTTGTTTTTGTCTCACTTTTTTCTCATAATATTGAATTTGCTTATATTTTGAAATGTTTTGATGCATTTCTTAGTTGTTTGGTGCTTAATTTATCCAGATGTCTCGTCTTCTTTTATTTTATCCTCTTAAACTCATTTTGTAAATATATGGTAGGGGATATAGCACTATATCCATTGTTCCGAAGTGTTTGTCATAGATTCTTAAAATTTAGGATCAGGGTGGTTAGACTTGGAAAACAACATTTTGGGTTGAATAAGCATAGTGTTGGGAGAACTTATTAGGTTGGTCGACCCCCCGTTAATTATTTGGGTGGAATAATAGCATGTGGATTTTGTAATAAACATGTCTACATGAGGTTTGCTTGGGCTGTTATGCGTGTTTTGACCCTTATGAAACCCAAAAATGGAAATACGCTGGGAACAACCATTGTTATCTATTAATAAGTTGATATAATTCAGACCTGAGTGACCTGGTCTCTGTGGACAGTAAATTTTTCAAACAAGTGAAGCATTTTTTTTACTTGTAGTTTAAACATTTCTCTAGCATCTTAACCTGGTAAATGTAATTGAATTGGTTAGTGGTGTAGTTTTGAATTCAACATGAAACCATACAAATCAGGCAATTTTAGACTTTTAGTATTGCCTGCTTATCTTAACATGGTCTAGTTTACAAAAGTCATCATATACTGCTTCTTTTGGTACCTGCAAACTGTCACACTCTGCATGTATCTCCAATCTTTTGTTGATGCACATTCTTAAGCAATGTCTGTTTAAGCCAGGAGTTCTCAACTGTAACTTGTTTATCATAATTTGCTGCAGCATTTTTTCCTGTTTTTCTTATTATTATTGCTCTGTTACAGGTTCGATTTCTGACGAAAATATACCATCCTAACATCGATAAGGTAGGCCCTATTACCCCTGCTTCTCTCTTTTTTAGGTTTAAGACTAGTTATTTCTTTTCTCCAACACTGCAAGTTTCTTATGTAGCTCGGAAGGATATGCCTTGACATTCTGAAAGACAAATGGAGTCCTGCTCTTCAGATACGAACCGTACTTTTGAGGTACTATGAGCTGCAATTTAATGTTGTCAAGCCTTTTATTGAGATTAACCCCATGTTGAAACTTGTGGTAGTAAGCACTCATGTTTTGATTGATTGATCAACTGATCCCTAGCAATTTAGGGACTGATGAACTAAACATCAAAAGATTTTAACGTACTTTTACTTTTACTATTTCTTTTCCCACTCCATTTCCACTGAAGGATTAACTGCCACTGTGAGGGGAAAATATGAAATGAGTTTTATAGGAAGAGATATTTGATATGCTAGACATGAGAGTATTTAATTTTCTAATGTTGGGTTTGATAGTATCCAAGCACTTCTTAGCGCCCCAAACCCCGACGATCCACTTTCTGAGAACATTGCAAAGCATTGGAAAACGAACGAGGTAGAAGCTGTTGAGACAGGTAATGTTGATATTTCCAATTATTAAGTTCATGCCAGTTTCTCTGGAATTTACTTTCCTCAAGGTTTATAATAACAACGCTAACAGGCGTGTTGGTTTAGTCCTGATATTTTGTTGCAAACTACTGTTGAACTCTGCAGCTAAGGAGTGGACCCGTTTATACGCAAGCGGTGCATGATTATGTAAACTTCCCTTCAAATGACATGGGATGTATGCTATTGACTTGATTTGAATGGAAATCTGGAAGAAATGATGTTTGAACAAGTTATAATCTAATATTTTTCAAAGCTTCCAGATGCTGCATGTTAAATTGTTCTGTTGTTGGAAACATGTCTTTGTGAACTTGTATGATCAGATAAGATGTGTTATTTGTATCTCCGTGTCTCTCTGCATCTGTCTCAGTCTCTCAAATGCAAATTTTATTAACTTTACCTTATCTTGAAGAATCTGAACCCTGGTAGTTATGGTAAAGAAAATTGATGTGCATGAACATGGAGTTGATGTGTGGATATCGTTCATTTAAATTTCCTCCCAGTCAACATTAGTATAGGTTTTCAAATGCAGATCTTTTCCTTGATAACATGATAAATAATGCTTTCTAGATACTTGTATTCTCTTCACTGTTTTTCAATGTGCTTGTCCTGGGTCAGATTGATATCTAGTTACTAGACCAATGGCATAACAAATATCATGCTTGTATACATCATAGCATATCAAACTTTCAACTGCACTAGCATAAGGAACTTTGCACATTTGCTCTTTATATTATTTGTTTTTTTGTGGAGTCTTAGGACATAGTTTTTGACTCAAGGCTTCGCCCCTTAAAATAGAAGTGTTTGTGATTTTGTAAATCTATCATATTAAATTGCTCAAGATTTTTCCAAATGTACAACTCTTGTGAAAGATAGAGTTACTTTCTTGATCAATCTCTTAAAATCTCAACTACAATGGTCTTCACTGATCATAGTGAAACCATATGGGATGATTGAATTACGAAAGCCAATGTATATGAAACTAGATCGTAGATTGACTTTAAAATCCTACATATTGTGTTCTTGGTCATTCTTGATGAAACTTGTAGATTGTTTCGTATAGATTTATTCTTCCAATTCTCTATTGATGTAATTCAAGGTCCAAGTAAATTATTATAGATAGAATTAATATTATCAAGGTAAACCACACAGGAGATGAAAATGTCTCTACATGGTTAGTTCTTTCATGTTGTGCATACCTCTTGGCTGCCAAGGCGTCTTAGCTGGGCAGGTTAATGTCTCCTTTCAATCATACGTAATAACTATAAAAGCTTACCTTTCAACTTCATAATAATGATGAGGAATGATTTTATGACTCTTTCATAGTAGTGGAGATTGGTACGTCGACAAATCAATTTTATTGCTGCTCCTGCTTGAACCAGCAACCATCGATGGATTCACAAATATAGCAGAAGTAATTTCTTGTTCATCTATGAATACATGTCCTTCTAACTATTCAAAATATCTTATAAAGATATATTTCTTCTTCCTAGTGCCTAATTTTTCATGTTTATGGGCAGAATGATGAATATAAATAGCACAACTCTCTAAAGTTTCAAAATACTTAGGTTTATGTTGTCTATAACTCTTGAAAAAGTTGTGAGTGACTTAATAGTCACACGATAATGCATCACTTTAATATGTGATTGGAAAATTTGTTTGTGTCATCATGGACTTAATTATATTAGGAAGGGTTCTATTTCTTTTTTATGTATCATTATTTTATTATTATGTTTAAGAAATAGTCAATTTTCATTATATTCTCTTTTCATAACATAAATCTCCAAATTAATTAGATAAATATTCACATTCTTGATTAGTTTTTTAATGTTTTATTTTCTTATTTAATTGATTTTTAAATATATTTTATAGAGTAAGAGTTTTAAATTTATGAGATATTAAAAAGACATAATTATACTGAGTAAAATAATCTATAAATCTATAAATATAATGAAATAAATTGCCCTTATATTTATTGGATCATGGATGTCAAAATGAATTAATTGCAATGAAAATTCAGCCCTTGTACCTTTTCTAAATGGTTTTCCTATAGTTTTTTCCAGTTAGATAATATTCATAAGTAAACAAATTTACTTTGTCAACATTTTTCAATAAACCATCTTTGGTTAATCTATATAGTTATTGTTGACCTATATGACCTAGCTTAGCATGTCATGTATTCACATGTTTCCTGTTAACTATAACCTAAAAAGCACTAGTTTTTTACCGTGTGAATTTATAGTGAAAGACTGATTTTTTTCTTGGTGAGCAAGGTTAGTTTTAAAGATAGATGTGTTTTTTTTATGGGACTTATCAGTAATTACAATGAAGAAGGGTGTTAAGTAATAATTTTATGTTTTTTCTACCGTATAATTACCAAATAACCCATAAAAAAAATTCCTTTTGATTCAAAGGCTTTTCGGGTTTTTTCTATTAGTTTGTGCATGTCAATTGCTTAAATGTCCCTAAAAAATAAAATCTCTCTACTATGAATTCAAGGTCATTTTAGATTTTTTTTACTATGGTTTTTTTGTAATTCTTTTATGGGGTTAGAGGTGATTTGTCATTTTAATATATATAAATTAATTTTAAATTCGAAAGGCTGCTAACGCCCATACAACACTGAATGTTGTTGTCCGGGGCTACATTCAATATGTCTCACCACCTCCGGCACGGTGGTAAGGCGCATATTCGCCGAAAGAATGTGGAGGAGCGCCAGCAAGGAGTTTTTCCCTTCATTCCTTTTTTCCCTTTCTCCACCTAGAAAAACATGTTGGCCATCACAAAAAAAAAAAAAAAAGTTTAGTTATTTATTTGTTAAGTTAAATTAGATCCTTATTCTTTTGATTACAATGTATTTGGTCTTAAATCAGTTATTGAGTTAATTTTTTTTCTCAATTTCATCCCTTAATATTTTATTTTTATATCAGGTTTGATCCTCATTCTTTTAATTGTAATGTATTTGATCTTGGATTATTTATTAATTTAATTATTTTTTTAATTGCATCCCTTTACACTTTGTTTTTATATTAGAATTGGTCCTTATTCTTTTAATTGTGATGTTTTTTTGTCTTGAATCATTTATTGAATTAATTTGTCTTTGGATTTCATCTCTTGACATTTTATTTTTATATCAAATATGGTCCTCATTTTTTAATTGTTATTTTTAGTTGTTCTTATCTTTTTCTTAATTGAAATTGTTTTTCAATTTCATCCGTTATGATTTTTTTATGTCAAATTTGGTTCTGTTTCTTTTCAAATCTATATTTTTTAAATTATTTTTTAAAAAAAAATAATTTCATTTTTGTCCCTAATTATTTTGGTTGGTTTAGAATTTAACATTGTTTTTTTTTTTTGCCTTTTATATTGGGATTCAGCCTCATGATTTGTGTCATAAATTTTGAAGATTGAATCGGGTTTGATTCAGTTATTTTTAATTATTTTAAAAATTTTCATCCATTATCATTGAGTTCATTAAAAATTGATTTTCTTTGTTTTTTATGTTTTGGATTCTTTTGTGAATTTAATTTTTCTTTTTTATTTTGCACTTCAATTCAATATCCTTTTATATTTAAGGTTTTACATGATATTACTCGCGGGTTTTGACGACGTCACATAGTTTTACTAGTGCTTTGTTTTTTAATACTTTTTTTTCATGGATTGTTTTCCCAATTTCATCATTCTACAGTTTGATTCATAGAGTTTGACAATCATTATTTTTTTTAGTTCTCTTTCTATTATGTCGAGTTGTTGATTTTATTTTATTTTATTTGCTTTTTAAAATACAATGATAGAGCTTTGGCTTTGTTTTTTTTTTTCAGCTGCAAAGAAATTGATCCGGCTCGCAACGGAGCGTGAGCCATCAATTTAGTAATGACTAGAATATGTATATAAGGAAAAACTTACATTACTAATATTATAATCAACATTCAATACAATAAAACCATTTAAGAAATATCCATCACCAAATAAACTTGTTTTCAAATATAAGTTAACTCTATTTTCATGAAAATATTTATTGAACCTAAGCTTAAGTAAAACCAACATATAAAATAAAATGTGATGTCTTTTTAGAGCATATTGAACATCATACAGGAATAAAACTAGTACATTCACTCTTGCTCCATTGCGGTTTGATCTTAAAATTTATTAACCCGAGTTTTGAATTAAATTACGTAGGAGTTGATCCAAAGTGAATCATTCAATTTAATGGGTTTTAAAAAAACTTGAATGGCCGGTAAAAACATGGCATAACTTTAAATAAAAATTAAGATGATATTTTTTTAATATTGAGACGATGTCAAATTAGATCGATCTTGGTCACCCTACGACCTAGGTCATAGACTTCAATGGTTTTAATAACTTTGTTGATTTTTTAAATTATTTTTATTTAATTTTATAATCAAATTAGATGTTTGTAAAATCAAGCAAAAAGGAAGGGGGAGTCTTATTGCTGATGTTTTATCTAGAGTTTATAGTATTGAATTAAGTGTCCTGATAGTATCCACCATTTCTACTGATATTATTGATATTATAGAGGCAATTAATTAAGAAGACTTAAGAGAAAGACTTAATTGTAAAGGCTATCATTCTGGATAATCTATTGATCGACCCTACTACTCATCCTCATTATAGATGGGTGAGCATCCTCCTCAACAAGAAGAGAAAAATTATGGTGCGACATGATCCTGATCTACAAAATAAACTTATATCCATGTATCATGACTCAACTATAGGTGGTTATTTAGGTACTACAATAACTTCTAAGAGGGTTTAAAGCTTATTCTACTAGAAGAACACAAAGCAGTTTGTTAGAGAATGTACTACTTGTCAACGAAACAAGACTGAAAATGTGTTGACCCCAAGCTTACTACAACCCCTTCCATTTCCACAAGCACCCTTCACTGACATCCGCATGGATTTCAAAGAAGGTTTGCCTAAGTCACAAGGTAAAAAGGTTATATTTGTGGTGAATGATAGGTTTAGCAAGTATGTTTATTTTATGGCCTTAATTCATCCCTATTCAGCTTCTTCTGTGGCTAAGGTCTTCATGGATAATGTGTTCAAACAACATGGCTTTCTAGCTACTATTGTGAGTGATACGGACCTAGTGTTCTTGAGTCAACTTTGGAAAAATCTTTTCATTCAGCAAGAGGTTTATCTACACTACTTTACAACTTACCTCCTCAATCTGAAGGAAGAGTGATGTAGTTAATAAATGCCTTGAGAATGATCGTAGGTGCATGTCTAGTGATAATCATGCTTAATGGTTTAATTGATTATCTATAGTTGAATGGTGGTACAATATTAATTTTCATTCTTCAACCCAATCTACTCTCTATCAAGTATTATATGGAATATCTCCTCCTATTAATATTCCACACTTTCTTAAGGACTCGCCATTAAAAGTTGTAGATGACTTCAAAAAAAAAGAAAAAGGGAGAAGATACTCAATTGAATCAGGGCTAATCTACTGATGGTTCAAAATAGAATGGTCGAACAAGCAAATCAAATATGAAGTGAAAAAACATTCAACATAGAGGATCAAATTTATTTAAAATTGCAACCTTATAGACAGAAAGAAATCAGTAGCAACTAGAAGATCACAGAAACTAGCACCAAAGTATTATGGGCCTTATTTGATATTGAAAAAGAATGGCATGGTGGTTTACAGATTGAACTTACCTCCATCAGCAGGAAGAAGCATATTGGTAACAAAGTTGTTCAGACCGACCTACCCAGTGTTCTTCCATAGCAAAACCTCCAGCCACAAGTTGTTTTTGAAAAGCAAATGGGGAAACGAGGAAATCAAGCTGCAACCCAGTTCTTAATTCACTGGAAAGCTCATTCTCCTTTCGATGCTACTTGGGATTTTGCAGATGATTTCAAGCTCAGATTTCCAAACTTCAACCTTGAGGACATGGTTGCTTTGAAGGACAGTACATTGTCAAATGTCTAAATTAAGAAGAATGGAGAAGATGAATTATGTTATGTTATAAGTATCGTTTCACTTGTTGTTCTACGCACTGTTCTATAAGTGTTTCTTTCAATCCTTTTATATGCAATAAAATATCTGTGTGTTGTTATTTCTTTAAGCCTAGAAGGTTGTTTTGGGAGAAGGAATGACTTTGTATGGGACTGTAACAGAATTTGTCAGGTTATGCAACAAATTATGATGAAATGATGAATTCTTGAAAGACCATCTGTTGGTTCTCATTGTTTTCCCTCATCTTCCTTTAACCATCACATCTGATAGTGTGGCCTTGCTAGGTTAGACAACTTATTCTCCATTACAGCATTCCTGGATTACATCGAGGTTGATTCTATAAATATCTTCACTCATGGAATTATCGTTCCAAGTCAAGCGAGAGCCATAGACGTAAGGAATGTCTTGTGGGGAGAGAACAGAAGGAGAGGTTTGGCATCGGTCAAAAAGAAGACAATTCTTGGGCTTTCTTGGAAAAGACTAGTTCTTCTTTTAGAGAAAGTAGCAAAGCATGTATCTATCGTTCTCTATCTTCTTTAATTCAAGTCGTTTTATCCCCATTCTTTTCCTTCTTCTTCTTGAATTCCTCTCTTGCGCCTTTGAATATATATATATATATATATATATAGGAATATGATAACTCCTGCCCTTTTGAGTGACGGAATTTCCTTCCCCCCTCTTTCAAATTGAACATGGAATGAGTGGGCCTCGATGTGAACAGTGTCCGTTCAAAGCCTAAGCAATTTTGGGCATTTGCAGGCCTGTTACTTCTTTGAAGGAAATTATTACATTTATTTTTCTAATGACTCGATTCAATTTGTTTTATTAAAAGACATGCTCCCATTTACCAGGAAGGGAAGGCCTAATCCTTAAGCAAGCAAGCGCTACTGCAGTGCTTCTGCTTGGAGGTCTATCAAATAGGTGTTTTCCTCGCTTACATGTTATCCTGAGGAAATGCCCGCCTGAATTTGACAAAATCTACTTTTCATGTTCCTTTCAGACAGGTAAAAGAGGAGGTACGTAGCACCTCCTGAACTGCGGTGTATGCACCACCTCCTCAACTGAATCCACCCGTCCTCACGACTACTCCGGTACAGTAGCGCTGTGATAGCGGCACGGCACGATTCAGAAACCACTAGGATGCTCTTCCTATTGCTGATTGCTATCTGATCTAGCAGTCTACCCTTTCCACATCTCCTTTTCGCTTTCCATTCTCTCCTCTCCTTTTCTGCTTTTATTTTTCAACTTTTTATTTAGATAAGCCTGAGTTAGCCCACGCGCTTTGCTTTTTGCGTTTCTATTTTACCGCGTCCGCCCCACTTCACTGTCGAATAATGTCGGTGCTTATGGTTAAATTGATAAATGGGATGCCACTCCATTTACTTTACATACTGCCGCCACCTTTCTCCTCGTTATTGTCTCC
>Ga0325414_1005647_pt1 | contig 13238 bp, 6 predicted proteins | sample PopdelMetagenome_8_FD_206183 | JGI IMG/M metagenome (GOLD analysis project Ga0325414, IMG submission 206183) | Populus deltoides microbial communities from Bellville, Georgia, United States - Leaf-PdKOR-R3 | ecosystem: Host-associated > Plants > Phyllosphere > Phylloplane/Leaf | place: USA...
TGCGGAACTACTTCACCGGCTACTTACTTGAGATGAGAGCCCAATTACCCCTTTCGCCGTCAAAAAGATGCTTGTACGCACATTAGCTCAATTGACCCTGACTATCTAGATCAGGTTTCCAGTTTAAAAAAGCTGTGAGAATGACCAAACGGCCTTGAATACCGATCCAAATTGAAATTGTGCGTAAGAATGACCTAACGGCCTTGCATACCGATCCAAATTGAAATTATGCTTCAAATAGATAATTCTATTGGAAAGGCTATGGTAGGAAATTTATAGTGGATTTTCCTTCACACGAATTTATTGGATTTGAAACAAGATTCAACTAGAAGGATAATGAAGCAGCAAAAAGGAAACGCAGCACAAATAGTATTTTTAGTTGGCGGCTTCAAACTACCATCGGATAAAACCAGAGTGGGAGAATAAGCTAAGCTTTCTTTAACGTTAAGTTTACTAGGAACCTTTTCAAAGTTTGAGTTCTGAGAAGATAAACTTCAATCTTAAGAGCTAGGAGTAATCTATTTAACTGAACTGCATCTCGTGCTAACAGCTATGAATGCTAACCCAATCAAGCAATCCCAGCAAGGTTGTAGAGGGAAAGGACGTGAGTTATTATAGCTAGAAGGGCAATGCGCAATCGCTAAACAAGCCACTAAAGCTAAAGCTACTGCAATTGATACGTGCCAAATATAGGTGCTTCCCACTCCTAGTCCTACTCTTCCTCTGCTTTCAGTTAAGTTACAGAAGTACTTAACTAGGATCAACCCAAGAAAATAAAAAATATATATATTTCAGATTTTAATATCCCAAGAAATTATATATATATATATATAAAGGTCCCATCCTAATGAGCCGAGTCATTCAGGTCTCGAATCAACCTCCAAAGGCAAGCCAGATTTCTTAATGATGGTGTGCTCATGAAGATACTTGGACTTCAAAAATATTCTCATAAGTGAAGAGTTTGCGGATCACATCAATTCTTTGTAAGGAATTTATTTATCAAAGAATTAAAACATAAACTTAGTAAATCATTATGCCTCAATATTGTGCTTAGTACCATCAGTCATCTACAAACCCTAGATATTCAATGGTGTTATATTATCAACCAATTATTATTATTTTTTTCATTTTTTGAACTTAAGAATTATTCTAAAAAACATGTGAGTTTAAGAAGTCATAAATCATATTGGTTAATTTATATCTAGAAAAATACAACAGAATTTAACAAAAACAGCACAGTAACCAGTTCCCAAACATTGATTTTGCCCCACAATACAGCACAGAAGAATATACTAACAATTATACAAATTACAAGAATAACTAAGGGTTAATGAATAAACTCATCAATCACTTTCTCAGCTTTTATCTGAAACTATAGGTTAATGAATCAATTATACAAATTACAAGAATAACTATGGGTTGTTTCGCATCGTTTGCGGGTTTTTTTTCAGTCAAATTTTTGGAGAAAAAAATTAAGAACTTTTTTTTGTTGAAAAAGAAAAGCAAAACCAACAACCATCAACACAATTTTATTGAAAACCATGTTTGATTAAAAAATTAATTAATTGTTGGTTTTTTACAGCAAAAAGTTTAATGTTTCTGGTTTCAATTATTTAAAAAAAAAACACAGAAAACGAATACGATTAAATAAACAATAGATTGAGTAACCATAAAAATAGAAGCATGAGATCCATCTACCAGGCACTTGGAGCTGGCCTCAGTTCGTGGGAACCAGATCCAGCACAAGGCAACCAACCATTGTCTGGTGAAACACAAACCAAAACAACATGCAAAATGCAGGTGTTCAAGATTTGGCGACATATTCTTTAGAGGTTATAATTTGATTTGTTGAACCAAAGTCTTATCAGAAATAAGCTGACTCAACTGGATTCTCACTCGCATCCATAATTGGGGAACAAGGGCTCCTCTGCACTAGGCTTAAGATCTTGGATTGTGCTATTGATCATAGGCTAACAGAACACAACTGCTTTGTCATATTTCCTTGCATCTAAAAGCGTAAATTCAATGACATTGGATTTTGCAAGGCCTTGCAAATCATCCCCATCTAGTTTCCTGTTTCTATAGGCTACAGCTAAATGCATTCCATACATATCTCCCTAACAACTTGAATCTCAAATAGCCAAACTCAGTCATAACAAGCAGATTATTACTGTAAAGATGACAACAGCAAATCCAACCAGCAAGCAAAAAGAGTAATAATCAAAAGACTTGAAATAAACAGAATAAAAAACAAAATGAAATGACTTCAAAAAATTGATTCAAAGGGAAAGATTATATTTTCACCTGAAATAGTTGATGTCAAATTTCAAGAATGGACAAAAACCATGTTATAATTTTGTCAGATTGTCTCCCTCATAAAACCGACACAGTATTCATTCCCTTCCTAAAATGGATTCTCCTCTCCTATAATTGCAACAACTAAAGGAGAAGAAGCCATTTTAGGAAGAGGAATGAACAACGTGCCCTGAGAGAAAAAGAAGCAGCCAGGAACAGGGGATTAGGGTTTTCCTTGCCTTCGATTGTTTTTATGCTTGCATATATATAGGGCGTACCTACTACCCTCACGACCGTCCACATCGAAACGGCACCGTTGTCATCTTCTCCTGATTTATTTATAGGTTTTCCGACACGACAACGTTCCACTTAGAGGTGACGTCAGCGACATTGATTTCAATTTCTTCTCATCCTCCTTTCCAAATTCCATTTTCTACGCAAAAAATTCAATTCTAAACCATAAAATAAAGTTGCCGTTCTTGCATTTACGATGCGTTTATCTTGTATAAAATATTTTATAAAAAAAATTGAGTTTATTTTCTGTAATATAGTGTATAAAAAATTACTAAATATCATTTTTTAAATTTAATTTATTTGTTAGAAAATATTTTTTAATTTATAAAATATTAATATATTTTAAATTACCATTTACCAAACATCAAATCGTAAAACTTATGTAAAATGGTTTAGCTTACAATATTTTACATCTAGAATATTTGGAAAAATTACTTATTAGTTAAAATTTCAAAACTAAAAGACAAGTAAATTCTATTATAATTTCTTTTTATCAATAAGTTCACTTTTTAAATTTCTTTTCCAAAGTAATTCAATTTTCGTTTTACTTCTTATAATATCCTCTAAACTATGAACTTCTTCTTCTTCTTCTTTTTTTTTTTGCTATAAAAATAAAATTAAATAAAACAAGACCTGTTTTTTGGAAGAAACCTCCACAACACAGCAACTTATTTAATTGATAATTTCATAGCATGGATTTATTTCAAACAAATTTAAATTCCTAAAAGTTTATTCAATTGTCTATCTTAAAACACAACACTTAAAATGGTCAAATATGTGTTTTTCATGTTGTTTTTTTTTATTATTTATTTTTGGAATAATATACTTTGAAAGTTGATAGTAAAAATAGTCTTAAATGTGTAAGTATCAAAACATAAAACATACGTCAATTTATGATTTTTTTTAGATTAATGGTTTCCAATAACACATGTGCATTAATAGATGAGATTATAATTTTGCCTAAATTTAATAGATATTAATCCTAACTAACCAAATAGGTAGGGAATTTAATAGAGATAATGTAAAATCCGAAGATAAAAAAAAGTTTTTGAATTGGATATGAATATTGTTTTACCTGACCCAAAATACATAAATAACCTTAAAATTTTAAAAAATTACATCTATACCAAATATGTGCAAAGAGAAAGAGAGATAATTTATGGTTTCTCCTCATGCTTTGCTAAAAGTAAACAACAACAAAACACCATTGTTTTTCTTAACTATAATTGTTGTTAGGATTGACCCATACACATCTTTTAGCATCATTACTTCTCATCTTTTGGTACTATGAACTTAAAATTACCTTATGATTGTTACATGGATAGTCTCTGCTTGATGAACATCCATGTTATCTCTTTGTATTTTTCGCTCCCGACATGTAATTGGAACCACTAAAAATTAAAGAGAACATGGAAAATGGAGTCACCATATGGTTTCTTAAGAAAACTAAAAATCCTAAAATATGCATTAATTACAGAGATCTAAGGGGTTGGCTATGCTTAAAATAAAATAAAAATCACTCTTATTGCATCCTTTCTAAGAAAATGTTAACTTAATTATCTGTTTCTCTTAAATTTATTTTACGCATGCCATTAACTATCCAAATTATTTTTTTGTGCTGAATAAAAAAGTTGGAGTTTTTATAGATGTCATTTTTGAAATTGCCTCGATAGCTCAGTCACTTTATAGAATGGCACTAGAAGAGATGGTTGAGCTGAAGATTTAACTTCAGGAGCTGCTAGATAAAAGGGTTTATTTGACCCAGAAATTTCCCATAAGGAGCTCTAATATTATTCGTGAAGAAAAAGGATGACATCTTCCAACTCTTCATTGATATAGATAGTTGAGTAGAGTGACAATAAAGAAAAAAAATACCCACTTTAAAGGATAAATGATTTGTTCGAGCAACTGAAAAAGAAACGAGAATTCTCCAAAATAAATCTAAGATTAAAGTACTATCAATTGAAGATCAAAGACAAAAATGTCTCAAAAACTACTTTTAGAACTCGATATAGACATTATGAGTTCCTAGTAATGCCATGTGGGTTAACAATTGCCCCAACAATATTCATGAATTTAATGAATTAGGTATTTCGACCCTATTTAGATAAGTATGTGGTGGTGTTCATAAATGATATATTGGTGTATTCAAGCTCTTATTTGGAGCATGAATAACAACTGAGAAGTGTGCTACAAATGTTGAAGGATCATAAACTTGATGCCAAATTGAGTAAATGTGGATTTTGGCTAAAAGAAGTAGTGTTTTTGGGGTATGTAATATTAATGAAAGGAATTTTCATTGATCCAAAAAAATAAAAGCTATATTGAAATGGGAAAGACCTACCAGTGTTACAAAAATTTAAAGTTTCTTGATTTTAACTGGATATTATAGGAGATTTATAAAGGGATTATCCATGATTGCAATTCCTTTTACTCAATTGACCCCAAAAGGAAGTGAAGTTTGAGTGGACTAAAGAATCTGAAAATATTTTCAAGAGTTAAAGAGGAAGCTTACAATTGCTTTTATTTTGGCACTTCCATCAGGATCAAAAGGGTTTATGGTCTACAGTGATGCGTCTAAGAGAGGACTTAAGTGTGTTTTGATGCAATATAGAAAGATGATTGCCTATGCGTCAAGACAACTGAAAAGTCATGAAACTAATTATTTGATGCATAATCTAGAACCTTTTGTTGTAGTATTTGCATTGAGGATATAAAAACATCATATCTATAGATTGCAAGTTCAAAATTTCACTAATCATAAGAGTTTAAATTATTTAATGTCACAAAAAGAGTTGAATAGACGACATAGAAGATGAATAAAATTGATTGAGGATTATGATTGTGTGATACATTATCATCCGGAAAAAGCTAATATAGTTGTGGATGCACTTAGTCAAAAGAATAAAGCAGTTGAAAGTGACCCAATTATTTGGGATGAAAAGGAATCAACAGGGTTAAGGAAGATTTGTGTCCAACTAGATATAGGACCTGAATGATTTTTGTTAGCCTAACTTAAAGTACGATCAATGTTCATATACAAGGTATTGAAAGCTCAATCAAAGGATACATAAGTGGGGAAGATAAGGAAAAAGATGAAGGAAGGGATTGAGACTCATTTTTAAATTTTAAAGGATGAGATGATAACAATGAAAAGATAAGTGTATTTGTCGTTTGATAAGAACCTGAAGGATGAAGTATTGAGCGAGGTTCATAATTCCAAACTCACGGTGCATCTTGGTGGTATTAAAATGTATCGAGATTTGAAGGAATTCCATTGGTGGCCAAATATAAAGATAGGAATTGTAGAATATGTGGTTAAGTGTAAGATGTGTCAACAAGTGAAAGTAGAGTATCAAAAACCTGTTGGACAATTTCAACTACTCTTGATACCTGAGTGGAAATGAGAAGATATCACTATGGATTTTGTCTCTGGATTACCTATAGGAAAAAAAGGGTAATGATTTAATTTAGGTTATTTTGGATTGGTTAACAAAATCTACTTTATTCCCTCCTATGAAGATGAAGAATCCAATTGATAAATTAGGAAGATTGTATATGAATGAAGTAGAGAGATTACATGAGGTTCTAATATCTATAGTGTCTGTTGAGACCCTAGGTTTACATCTCAGTTATAGGCGAGTATCTAGCATGCTCTAAGAATAAAGTTGAGTATGAGTACTGCGTTTCATTCTCAAATTGATGAGAAATCAAAGAGAACCATTCAAACATTGGAAGATTTGTTGAGGTCATGTATATTGGAGTTTAGAGGGAACTGAGAAGATCACCTATCATTGGTGGAGTTCACATATAATAACAACTATCAAGCTATCATGGGAATGACTTCATATAAAGCTTTATACGGAAGGAGTTAAACTCTAGTCTGTTGGGAAAAAGTAAGGATAGGAAATTAATTAGCCTGGATTTGGTACTGTTTACCACAAAGAAGGTGAAGATCATAAAAGATAGAATGAAAACAATATAGAATAGATAAAAAAGTTATGTAGATAAAAGTAAAAGACCCCTTGAGTTTGAGGTAGGGGATCAAGTATTCTTAAATGTTGCATCATGGAAGCATATTATACGGTTTAGGATGAAAGGAAAATAGGTCTCAAGATGTATTGGTTCTTTTGAGATAGTTCAAGGGATAGACCTAGTAACATATACATTAGACATACAACTGCACTTGTCAAACATACATGATGTATTTTACATATCATTACTTTAAAAGGCTAAAATGGATCACACTCGAGTGTTTTCATAAGTTCCATTGGAAATAAAGGAGGACTTGACATTAGAAGTATTTCCAATCTGGATATTAGATAGAAATGAGAAGGAACTCCAAAATAAAAGAATTTCTATGGTAAATATACTTTGAAAAAGTTCTCAAATAAAAAAGATAAAATAGGAATGAGAGTTGGAGATAAAAAAAAAAAAAAGTACCTAAAGTTATTGCCAAATACATGTATGAATTAAATTTCGAGGATCAGAATTTATTTATTAGGAGGGAAGAATGTAAACCCCGAGATAAATTAAAAATGATAACATAATAGAGATTATAGTGTAATGAAATGAAATAAGAAAAAGAAAAGAAATGGGTTAAAAAGATAAAAGAAGAAAGGTTTATAGCTAAAAATGATCGTTTTTTAATAATAAAAAATGGTCTAGCCATTTCTTGAAATGGCTAGACCACTTTAATAAACCGGTTAGACCATTTCTCAAAATGGTCATATCATTTTAACTTTGGCCCCCTTAAAACTAATGGGGTGTAGTCAATGGAGAAGAATACCATTTTCATTTCTTCTTCTTTCCTTTCACCTTAAAGGATTAAAAAGTGATGGTTAGGAGTGAAAAAAGAGGATTTTGAGAGAGAGAAACACAATCACACTAAAAATCAAAGAAGATCAAAGAGAGGGAAGATTGAATTAGAGAGAGAAAGTAAGGAAAAAAGAGGAAATGAGAGAAGCTTTGGGAAAATCTTGATGAGTTGACTTTTGAAATATGTTTTGCAACCAGGTAAGGTGCTTGGAACTCTTTTGTATCAATTCGAACAAGAGTTTAGTGATTTTGAGCAAAATTAATCAAAATTAAATTAGAATTCTAGAGATAAAATTAAGGGAAAAATAAATTTCTTAGAAATTGGGTTTCTAGGATTCTTGTTGGTTGTTGTAGAAGTGAATTCATGTTGAAATAAAAAGGGAATTTGGATGAGTAGGGAAGCTTAGGGGCTAGCCATTAAGAGGAAAAAAAGGGAGATTTAATGCAATGGTGTTATTCTTGTAAGTTTTATTGTAATTGTGATAATTGAATATATGGATAATGATATTGATGATTGGTTATAATTCTATGTCATGAATATGAATTTTTGATGTGTATGAATTTAATGCCTTTAAGGAATTGTTGAATTAAAAAAAAGTTTTTGGTTGTGTTTGAAATTAAAGCAAGATGGAATGGAGTTCGTGTTTATTAGATGTAATAAGAACTTTTATGTGAATTAAAGGAGGATATTGTTGAAAATAAATAAAGATTTGAAGAAAATGAGAATTGGCTTGTAACTAAATTGATTTTTGTTTAACTAATGATTTAGGATATATGGATGATGATTAGAAAGGGACATATATATTTTTTCCAAAAATGATATGACTAACTTTGCAAGAAAAAGTGAGATATTGAATAATTATATGAAAATTAGAATTGTATCAAATAAGTTGAAAAGGAAAAGAATTTAGTTGTGGACGAGTAATTGAGTGGATTTAAAATAGATGTTACAATGAATAAGAAATATTTATGGATAAAATGATAATTTATTTGAAAACATGTCGATGCAAGGGAAACCGTTGGTGAGATTCAGCGAGCTAATAGAGCCACTCATATTTAGACAACAGGTAGGTACTCTATACATTGTGATAATTTTCTTTATAACTTTTCTTGCAAACCTTACTTATGAACTATATTTAATCCATAAAAAAATGGATAGTGATATTGATAATGTATATGGAAATAAAGATACGCAAGTTGAGAGAATTGATTGGTATTTATTAAGGAATACTAGAGTATTGACTTTTAAATAGGAAAGCCAAATTGATAGGCAACCAAGATGGATTGACCGAATTGATTAGAAGATGGGTTGATCAGATTGATTAGTATTCGTTAAGGAATACTAGAATATTGGTTTCCGAATGAAAACGCCGAATTGATTGGCAACTAAGATGGTATGCCGAATTAATGAGTATTTAAGTAAGAGTATTGAAATGTTGACTTTGATACGGAGATGCTGAAAGAATTATTTAAGCTATGAATATAACGAGATTTGTTTTGGTTTGAATGAATTTTTGTAAAAATAAATTTAGAAGATTATAAAGAACGAGTTAAAGTGTTTAATGAGATATTAATTTGTGAGTTAGCAAATATTATTGATTTTGTTACAGGTAACTCATAAGCTCACTAGGAGAATTATTAGTTGTTGTTTTTATGTAGATTTAAGAAATCATGGATTATCAAGTTGTAATATCAAACTTGTGAATTATAATTTTGGACACTTTATTTTAAAATATAATTTAAATATCATAGGATTAAACTAATGATGATCATTGATTAATTAAAGTGATATAATGTATTTGTTGTTTAAAACTTAATAATGTTATCGTCTTGCATGATTATTACATTTATCATTACAATTTGAGTAGTAACTATATAATTGGCTTAGCTTATGTATATTTATATTTATTCAAGTGTTGGTTGTCTTGGAGTTAGTGTAAATGCTTTTATGGTTTAATTATTAAGAGGGATGTTAAATTAATTAATATCTTAGTGATATGAATTAATGAATGAGGAATATAATGATGAGATCTAGAATGATTGGATTGGAAGTAATTGTGAAAATTTTATAGTATTTGTAATTATAAAGTGTTGTTTGTCTGTGATATAGTTTTTTATATCGATACTTGGGATGTCTCAAATATAAAAAAGGTTCTACTGAAATTTTGATAGAATTTTAATAAGTTAGAAAGATAGATATCTTTCAATTGATTTGGTCGACCAATTCAACTCCCTGATAAAAAAATAAAATTACATTGTTCTTGAATTTATTCACAAGAAATTTATACCCAAATGTTGGAGATATTACATTTTTATTTGTTGTTCTATCTTTTTTTTCCATCATTTTTTATTTTTTTTATAACTTTCATAAGAATTTTTTATTTTAGATTCTTAAATCTACCATCATCCCCTTACTTTTAATATTCATTTTACTCACTTAGCATAATATTTCCCTTATTAATTTTATAAACTTTATCCAGGATTTACATCTATGGTGAGTACATGCAATACTGCTGGAAAAAAAAAGGATGACTCACCAATCCTAACGCTTGCATGAATGGAGGATTTTGGTAACCAAATGGCCCTGCACGTGTCGTTCGAAAGGCATAGGGGTCGTCACTCACTAACGCGTGCGTTGCAAGTGTCAATAACTTTTTTTTTAATAATAATTGATTATTTAAAATCACCAAACAACCCTTAACTAAACCCAAAAATAACCAAAAAAGCATAATAAAAAGATTAAAATACCTTTAAAACCCTCCATTTTTTTTATTTAAAGGGTAATTTTGTAATTTAACTATTTAAACAAAAAGGAAAAAAGAAAGAAACCCCTCTATGCATGTTTAATTTTTTTGTTCGTTAAAGGGTATGACTGTAACTTTATTGTGCATTTTTTTTTTGTAATGACAAAAGAGCCTCTGGCTGAAAGATAGACATTTTTTTTTCTTTTAAGGTTAAAATAATCATTTTATTGTGCTAAAAAGGTGTCCTAGCCAATTTGCTCCCAATCAATTTTGCAATGACCAATAGATCCTCTAAAATTGATGATTCTACTCGAAGGAGCAAGCTACTTCAGTTTTTTAGTGAAGGGCAAAAATATCATTTCAATGTTCAAATGAATAGTAAAATATGTCTATGATCATAATGTTTTACTAATGGCTTTTATTTTATTTATTTTTTGTAATTTTTCCTTCAAAATTTTATTTGTTGTCTTTTCTACGAGTGTCTTTTTTTTTATTCTATAATTAAATAGAGTTATTAAACATTATCAGACCTATAACAAGTATCACAAGTTGAGCATTTTAATCCAAGTGGACCCCAATTAATCCAAAACGGTGTTGTTTCTATTAATAGAAAATATTTGAACAATATTATCTTGAATTTTTAATTCAAACTGGGTTTTAATAGGATTAACCAAGTCATGTATGAGACCTGCTTAGTTGATCAAGTCATACTAGTTTAGCTCCCACCCAGTTTAATTTGAAACCAAACTTAGATTAGGAATCAAATCAGCAAATCATCAAGGTGATTTATTAGATTAGCATGTTATCAGATTTACCTTTAGTCAAGGTTTAATAATATTATCAAAAAATTCTAGTGCACTGACAATCTTACTAGTGTAACCTAATAGTAATAGGTCGTTTTATTGAAAAATCAATGACTCGAGCCTTCCGCCTTTTGATATGTCCTTTTCCTCTAATATTATCCTTGACGTTTTCTATCATTTATAAATTATCATCGATGATATAAATAAATAAAAAATTTCAATGTAGTCTTAAATTTATATACTCATTTTCAATCCCATCTAAAACTTATAAACTTATCAATTAAGTTCTGAATATTTCCTACATTTCTTAATCGGATTTGTTTATTAATTTTTTTTCAATATTTAAAGTCTATTGTGTATAATTATTCATTAAAAATCGTCTAATTGAAGAAAAAATTGACAAAAATATAATGACTTTTATTGTTTACTTTCTAATGCACATATTTTATGCACCATACAATTTGCTGAATATTTATAAAAAGACTTGATTGTGAATTTCTTGAAATGATTGATAAAATTTATAGGTTTCTAATTTCATTAAATTTAATCGAGAATGAGCATATACATTAACAAAAACTAAAATGAGAAGGTGAATTTACTATTCACTTCATCACAAAACATTGTTTACAAGAATAATGTTTTTTTTTAATTTATATTTTTTCTTCAATTTCAACTTTTAATACTAAGCTTATTGGAAATTAATTTTCATAATTTATTTTGATTTTCTTTCTATATGTTTATTAAGGTTTCATGACCTAGGTTTCGAGTTTGACACTTAGGTTGAATCGAGTTTTTTCTTCGGCTTCCTTTTTAATTAATTTTTTATTTTAATTTTATGCTTCAAAATTAGGTTGATTGAGAATTGTACTTTATAATTTATTTTGATTTACTTTTTGTGGTGTTATCTCGATCTTATGATCTAGATTGCGGTTTTGGCAGGTTAACCCTAGTTTACTTGACTTTTTTAGGTCTTTCTTAATTGATCTTTTGAATTTCATCATTCAATATTGAGTTGACTAAGAATTATGCTTTATAATTTGTAACAATTTTCTTGCTATGATCTTATCATAATCTCATAATCCGAGTCATGAATTTGGTATGTTAATACTAATTGACCTAAGTCAATCATATATATTGTCATCTCAATAATGTAAAAAATAAAAAATCTTATCTTGAATTTTTCTAGTTAAATTATAATTTTACAATCATACATGTTGCTTTTAAAGTTGTCAAATCAATTAAATCATATGAGATGAAACTTAAGCAATTTAATTTTTTTTAACCAGAAAATATGTAACAATGTCTAAATTTTATTTTTATACTTTCTAAAAAACTTGATTCTACCTACAGTAGTGCCAACCAATGATTTCTTATAACAAAATAAACTAAAACGGAGGAGTGATGTCTATTATGTCATTTACTATAACTATAGACTCAGTGGCACGTGGATTGTAATATTGCAATTAGAGTTTTGACCCCAATCAAGTAATATTAGCTTGACTTATAGGGGTAAGAAGGTTTTTTTTTTTATTTTTTTAACTGTAAAAATACTAAAATTCCCTTTAAGGCAAGGAATATGTGCCTTACATCCATGGGCACTTTTTGTTTTTTTTCTTCTTTTGAATGCAAAGTAAAATTACTTGAATGCAATTGAAGAAAAAAAATAGCCTTTGGTTAAGGGTTTTTTCTATCTTTCCAAGTTTATTTTTTGTTATTTATTATTTTGTTGAGGGTATTATGGTCTTTTAACATATAAATACACAATATACTTACTTAAATGCTCTTAAAGAAAAAAACATTTCGGTCAAGGATCTTTTTTGTCTTTTCATATTAATTTTTTTTGTTATTTAATGTTTTGCTGATGACATTATGGTCTTTTAACATAAATTAAATATTATTAAAATTTTAAAAATTATTGGCACGTGTATGAATGGAGCCCGCATACTTTGAGTGGCGTGTTTGATACCAACTGGCTGTAAAAATTGCCCTTCCATTTTGTATTTGAATGTGCCACCATGTCCTTTGTCATGGTGCAACGTGTATAGGTGGAGGTTGGACGGTTTGTTGTTGGTGGACCTTTCTTTTGTTTTTTCTTTTATCTTTTCCCTCTCAAATTACAGGTTTGTCCTCATTTTGGCATCGATCCTCATTCTTTTGATATTTAGTTTTTGTCCTTGATTTTTTTGTGAAAGCTGATTTATTTTTAATTTAACCCTTCAATTCTAATTTATCATGTATTGATGTTTTCAATTTGATCCTTATACTTTTGATTATTAATTTTTTT
>Ga0325414_1005648_pt1 | contig 13235 bp, 16 predicted proteins | sample PopdelMetagenome_8_FD_206183 | JGI IMG/M metagenome (GOLD analysis project Ga0325414, IMG submission 206183) | Populus deltoides microbial communities from Bellville, Georgia, United States - Leaf-PdKOR-R3 | ecosystem: Host-associated > Plants > Phyllosphere > Phylloplane/Leaf | place: USA...
TAACAAGATACTTTCATGGATAATATATTTGTGTTTGTGAATTAAAAAAATAACTATTCCATAATACTAAGACACTATTTTATTATATTCTAAATTAATATGGAATTCCATCCACACTACAGTACTGCAGTGCAAGCAATAAAACTAGTCCCAAGTTAAACAACTCTCCTCTCTGATGTAAAATAATGGTATTATTGCTGGTCATGTTTTCTAGCGTATATGAGAAGCATGTCCGCGTTGCCGTGGGCTTATAAAACAAATATATTTAATAGTATTATAATTGTGAACCATCGCTAGATAAGTAATAGAAACTAAAGGTATGATGGAGCCACTATTTCATAATGGAAAAAAAAGTTATGTTGATGATCAAAATTTAGAGACTGAATAAAATAATTTGTAGTAATCCACAGTGTTTTGAGAGGAAAGATACAGTGCTTTCGCCACATGATTTAGCTTTTTTGTTAATAAAAAGCAAAAAAAATTACAATACTAAATTCTCTACCAACTTAATAAAAAAAAACCAACAATGATAATTTTGGAAAGAAAAAAACCCATGAGGAAGAACGTTGTAGCAATTGACAATGTTTTGTGAGGAAAACTACAGTGTTTTCCCCAATAAAATAAAATAAAAAACCATTTAGAGAAATACTGTAGCAATCCATAATGTTTTGTAAGAAAAACTATAATGCTTTCCCCATATAATTTAACTTTATTGTAATTATAATTCTTAACCAACTTAATATTAAAAAAATGGACAAAGATAATTTTGAAAAAAATAATAAAAAAATCATATGGGAAAACACTACAATAATTCACAGTGTTTTAAAGAAAAAAATTATAAAGTTAAATTCTTAATCAGCTCAATATTAAAAAAATCAAATCGACATAGACAATTTTAGGGAAAAAAACACAAAAAAAGAGAAAAAAATCATGTTGGAAATACTGTAGCAATTCATAGTGTTTTGTGATGAAATCTACAGTGCTTCCCCACATGATTTAACCTTATTTGTAATGACTTGTAATTGTAATTTTCAACAATGTTTTGCGAGGAAAGCTACATCGCTTTCCCTACATGATTAAGTTTTATTACAAAGTTAAATTCTAACCAACTTAATATTAAAAAAAATAAAATCGATGAAGATAATTTTGGAAAAAAATATTACAAAAAAAGAAAACACAAAAGAAACTGGAAAAAAACATGTGAGGAAAAACTGTATCAATCCATAGTGTTTTGTGAAGAAAAACTTATATTTACTTGTAATTGCAATTCTTAACCAGCTTAATATTTAAAAAATAAAATTGATAAAGACAATTTTAGGGAAAAACATAACAAAACAGAAAAAAACCATATGAGAAAAAACACTGTAGCAATTCACAGTAATTTGCGAGGAAAGTTACAGTGCTTTCCTCACATATTGTAACTGTAATTTTTAATCAGTTTAATATTAAAAAATAAAAAAAAGATAATTTCAGAGAAAATTAAAAAAAAACAATAAAAAACCATGCGGAAAAACACTATAGCAATAAACAATGTTTTAAAGAAAAAAATTATAAAACTAAATTCTCAATCAGCTCAATATAAAAAAATCAACAAATATAATTTTAAAAAATAAAAAAATAAAATAGAAAAACTATGTGGGAAAACGTCGTAGCAATCCAAAGTATTTTAAAGGAAAAAAATTACAAAACATAATTTTTAACCAGTTCAATATTTAAAAAGTAAAATCAATAAATATAATTTTTTTAAATAAATGGAAAAAAAAAGCAAAGTTGAAAAAAAAAGTAATTTTAAAAAAAAGTAAAAAAAAAGACGAGGTTGGAAAAAAAAAATTATGAATTATTATTATAATCCATAATGATTTAGAAAAATAATAATTCCTTGTATCTGTATCTGTGAAGAAATAGTAAATTCCTCGCACTATTTAGATATTATTATAATATAATAGAGACGCCCACACCCACTGTATCTGACGAAAGACAAAAACAAAAGTCTTTGGCTAAATTCTCAATAATAAGAAAATATTTTGTCCTTTTTGAAGATCATGTCAAATACTTTTCGCAATTATTTTTTTAAGAATCCAACTGACGTGCTAACAAAATAAAATCCAAACACGTTAATCTGAGATTCCTAAAGAAATCATACTGAGGCCCTCCCGTAGTTCCGCCCTGAGAGAGAGCATCTCCGAGCTATTCTCTCCGGCGAAGATGAACGGGGGCTATGCGATCTGCCGGAGCTGGGGGATGTAAAAATGATCTTTTGAGCGCGAAGGACTTTTGTCTTGTCCGAATACGCATAGATGCCTGCTTTTCTAGCAAAGGATTTTGTATTATTTTCCCCCCTCGAACTCATAAATATATTGATAAGAAGAAGGGGATCAAATCCCAAGAATACATTAATAGTGTTGTTTGGTCCCTGTATCTTGAATTTGTCTCAATCTGGTCCCCTTAATATATATGAAATGATAATATATCATAATGTTGAGTATAATTTAGAAAAAAAGTCATAACCCATATAGATTTGGCTAATTCATATCCTTAAACAAATAAACGGATTTCTATCTTAAATTATCACAAACACATGGAGTATTGTAAGGAGATTGAATAAGGATGAAATACAGGAAAGTAAATAGTTTGAGGATCAAATAAACAAGAATACATGAACAAAGGACAAGTGAAAAGAAAGCAAATCCAGCTCTTATTTCCACACCCCTTTATTTTATTTTCTAGTCTGGTCGACCTCATTTTCCGAGTCAAATCCAGCTTCATCAACCGAAACATATGCTTCAAATCCTTGTCTTTATACTTAAATATCCGATTCATTTCTTTCAATCTCAAATAAGACAGTTTTGGAGAGTTTTCCTATTATTACTGTGATGGCGAAGGTGGCGGTCGGAGCAGCGGTTGCTTGCGCGGCGGCACTGTGTCCTGCGGCGGCGTTGGTGGTTAGGATCAGGATGAGATGTTCAGGGAAGTGGGCCAGGGCTATGGCGATGCTAAGGGAGTTTGAGGAAAACTGCGGGACTCCTATAGGGAAGTTGAGACAGGTGGCTGATGCTATGGCTGTTGAGATGCATGCCGGCCTTGCATCTGAGGGTGGTAGCAAGCTCAAGATGTTAATCAGCTATGTAGATAATCTTCCCTCCGGGTAATTAAATACTACTATTATTCCACAATAACTTCTTTACTCGTGTATTTTTAATGTGCTTGAGTGATGTTTATGAATTGATGGGATTGTTTTTTGTTCTGAAAAACTGCACCTTGACGCATTTCCTTATTGTGGCCATTCTTTATATAAGTGAACCTTTAAGGGTGATAATTTTGAACCTGAGTGTATAAGGAAGAATCTTTAGCATATTATTCCTGTTTGGGACTTTTCTTTGTGTCCAGTGGAATTTAGTGGAAATGGGTGGTTTGTTAACTTGTTTAAAGAAAAATTTCTCTTAGTGAAAGGCATATTCTTTTCTAATCTTGAAGTTTACCTTCCTGCAACTGAGCTTGACATATTTCATTTGTTTACTGTAGGGCTCGTAAAATATTTTTAGCATTTGCTTTCTAAGTTGGCTAACCTTGTAGTTCCCTCGTTTTCTTTCAATCAATAAATGCCTTTTTTTTTTTAATGTAATTCTTTCATCAATGGTTTACCCTCTTCCCTTTTTTTTTTTTTTTAATACCTACTGTTCATAGCTTTACTACTACCTTTTGATTTTTAAAGCTTATTTACATATCTAATCCTTACTTTTCATATACCCGTGATTAAGGAAATTTTCCTGGCATCGAGTTCTCTTATGTTGTTTTAGTATCTTATCATGTTGATAAGTTTGATGAAATCTTGAGCTTTAGAAGTGGGAGGCCATTTCGCTTTCTAAACAGATAAACAAACAGTGTTTAGCTTGTATTCAGTGGATAGATTCTGCAAGGTTTGTTTTGTGGCTGCTGATTTGATGTGTTTCCTACGGAATATGGATTTTTATGATCAGTTGGTGGTACTGTACTGTTGATAAAGACTAACTCTGTGGTCTACATAAATATCTTATGATGCGCATCTATGTTTTATAAAAAAATAAACGTAAGATGGATTTATTTGAGATTTATCGTGTCTTTGGATAACTTATCACTTTAATTACAAGTCTATGCTGGTTAACCTGGTAATGATCAACTTGGAAGAATGTATAGAAATTTCTGGGATGTGCTATTCCTTTTAATTGTTGAGCCATACGAGTGATTGGTTGGTGAACTCCTTTTAGCTGCAGATAGCCCTGTTTAAATTGTGGATAAGGTTTTTTTTTTTTTTTTATATATATTTACAGAAAAAGAAATGAAGAATTAAGGAGTGACAGGAGACGAAATAAGCATTGATGTTCTTTAGGCAACACAAAAGATGTTGCTTTGGTGTAAATTGTTTTTTCCTGAGAAAATGCAATTTCATTTGTCTTAATATTTTATTTTATATTAACTATGGATAGCCACCTCTGTGCTTGATTTTTCAGAGATGAGAAAGGGTTGTTCTATGCATTGGACCTTGTTGGAACAAATTTTCGTGTTGTACGGGTACTGCTGGGTGGGAAGGATGGCGGCGTTGTCAAACAAGAGTTTGAGGAAGTCTCAATTCCTCCACACTTGATGACGGAATCTTCAGATGTGAGTATCATTTCAAGCTCGGCTAACAAACTTGACCCTGATTAGAATAGTTGGTGATCTGAATATTTTGTACGTGATGGTGGTTTCAGGCACTATTTGATTATATTGCTGCAGCGCTTGCTAAGTTTGTTGCCATGGAAGGTGAAGGTCTGCATCCTTCACCTGGGAGACAAAGGGAGCTTGGGTTTACCTTCTCGTTTCCAGTTAGGCAAACATCAATAGCATCTGGAAATCTTATAAAATGGACAAAAGGCTTCTCTATAGAAGATGCGGTTAGTCCTAATTACCCTGACATGCCTCCCTCCTCCCTTCTTTTTGCTGTCTTTTTTCTATTATTGCATTACGATCAGTTTTTGCAATGACTGTTATTGTTTTTGATCTTGGTGCCTTATCTGGTATGAGAATAAAAAACTTTAAAGAAATTCTTTTACTATCTAAAAATGTCACTGTTATCCCCTTTACCCACTCCACCTCTTTGCATTCCATTTATCTTTATTTTTCTTCAATTTATAATAACAAAATTATTATAGCATGCTCATGGGGTACTGGTCATGTGCAGTGTCAAAAATTGCATGCATACTATGTTGAGCCATCCTAAATTACAGTGCAAATAATAAAAGTCTTTTTATTGCACAACACACAGTCAGCTGGCATGCACGTGCACACACAGGTAGTACCTGATTTCTGATGTTTTTTATTTCACTTTAAATAGAGAAACCAATCTTTGGCATCTGAAGTATACTAATTTCAGTCATACTTGTTTTCTGATGTTCTGGTTATCACTCTGAATTCATTATGAGTTTCCATTGATCTCAGAAATTTTAGCAATTAGGCATATTCACAACAACAATTCTGAGGGAAAACACATGCCAAACATGCCAGCCTAGCTCCAGGAGCAAAGCAATTTTCTATCCCAGCGTTCATTTTCTTTCTTGAGTTCTTATTGCCCACGTCCAGTCTTCATAATTTAGCTAGCATATATCTCAACAGTGTGGAAAACTCAAATTGGTCACATGGATCTTACTTTGAGTTATCAATTCTGCCACATATGCTCAACTTTTATTTGTAAAAGCAGGCAGTTTCTCGATAAATAGCTTTGTGAGGGTATATCCCTGATATTTCTGCTCTTGCAAGTGTTAAAAGTAAAAATACTGCTACCAGCACTTAAACTCAGGACATATTGCAATAGCTTCAGTCAATAACTGTACCTCCTTTTTCAGTCAATTCCTTTTTAACGTTGTTGTTTTCTTCCTGATCATTAGGTTGGACAGGATGTTGTGGGAGAATTAACCAAAGCCATGGAGAGAATTGGCCTTGACATGCGCGTTTCAGCTTTGGTAAGTTATTTGGTTGTTGTCCCTAGGTTCTCTGTTTGGAATGATTTATAATTCAGTGCTTATCCAATGTGTGGTTAATGCTTAATGCATTCACATGTCTACATAACTAAACAGATTCATCAACTTTCTGAGCCAATGTAGGTCAATGATACTATCGGAACATTAGCTGGAGGTAGATACTACAACCCTGATGTCATTGCTGCTGTAATATTGGGTACTGGAACAAATGCAGCATATGTAGAGCGAGCACATGCAATTCCTAAGTGGCATGGTCTTCTACCCAAATCTGGGGAAATGGTTGGCATTTCAGATCTGATTCTCTTCTTTTTATTTTCTTTATGACAGGAATGCTTATTATTTCATGAGCATGAACCGATACTGAAGCTTTTCTTACTAGGTTATCAATATGGAATGGGGTAGCTTCGGGTCATCACACCTTCCAATAACGGAATATGATCAAGACTTGGATGCTGAATCTTTGAACCCTGGAGAACAGGTGATACAATTTCTTTTATAGTTTTGACTCATTGCTGCTGATGGAGTTTGTTTAATTTAATCATAAGACCCTTGTCGTTATTGTTTGCAGATTTTTGAAAAGATTATTTCTGGTATGTATTTCGGAGAAATTGTACGCAGAGTTCTACTGAAAATGGCTGAAGAGGCAGACTTTTTTGGTGATGTTGGTCCACGGAAACTGAAGATTCCATTCATATTAAGGTCTGCCATATATATCTGGCTGTGAGCTGTCTGCTATATATTGAGTTTAAAGTTTCGTCGTCTTTTTCCCTGTTTTGATTTGAGATGGCTTATCAATGCATCTTGATCTACCCGATGTTGTTGATGTTGTACTAATACAAGCTCTCACTGCTGTTAATATACAGGACTCCTCACATGTCTGCGATGCACCATGACGCATCTTCAGATCTGAGAGTAGTTGGAAGCAAGCTAAAGGATATCTTAGAGGTATTAAGCTTTGCTGATTGTATTAGCCTTCTGTATCGTTTTACCTCTTACCTCTTGAAACTTTTTCTTAATAAGAAAAACAGATTAATAGAAAATGAGCTTGAAGATCGAAATTTCCTCTTTACTCGCTTCAAGTATTCAAGCAGGTATTATAATGAAATGATGTGGTGGAGGTTTTGTTTGTCCTATTCCATCTTCATGTTTTGGAAAATTTCTTTGTGATATCTCATTTGGCATTCATTTTGCTTTTTCTGGACTCAAAATCTGTGTGATGCATTATGTATAAGAGAAAAAAAAGTAAAATCACTAACTAGTCAGGTTAGGTTTGTGTTGATAACATTATTTGTTGTAACCCTGCTGTATCTCCTGTCAAGAAATTTTGGTTTTTCTGCAAACATGCCACATTTGGCTTGGGGTGAATCTGATGCGGGACAATAAATAATAAAAATTAAAGCAAGAAAAGAAAGAAGCTTTAGAGAAGAAGCTGAGAAGAGAAAGCAAAGAAAGAGAAGAAAGGGGATTGGAGATATGCAAAGTTTGCAATATTTTTATTAATCATCAAAAACTGTCTCTCCAGATGACAGAAGAACTTATAAATAGTAAACCCTAAAACATCCCGCTATTGGGATCGGCTTATTAAATCAAACTATTTAACATAAATAATAAAATAACAATGAGCAGGCTCAAATGGGCTAAATAAATAAAATAATAATGAAATAGGCCTAAATGGGTTTAATCTTCCCACCAAAGTGTGACAGACTGGGTCATCTTACGTCTTATCCGTCCATATACTCGTGTAGTTTGTGGTGTAGGTCTGGTGTCCCCAATAACTCTTCCGGGGTTAGAGAAACTCGACCCTGTCGAGTGTAGCACTAGCTGACTCTGATAGTACTCCCAAAGATCTAGATCAAGCTGCTGCAAAGTATCTCTAGTAATCCAAGTGCAATCTGAGTCAGGTCGACCCACCTAGCGAACTAGAAACAGTTGAACCTTACCATTCATGTTAAAAACAATTTGTTCATCTAGAATAGCATTAATATTATCCTTTTGTGCTGATGTCAAGGTGAAAGGGATAAAGGTTTCAATAGGATCATCAGGAGGGGAGTTAAGTGGTATCTCAAATGGTTCATTTGGAATAGGAAGTGGTTTGTGGTATGCAACTAGATCCTCAATGTTAAATGTAGAGCTAATGCCAAAATCATGTGGTAAATCAAGAACATAAGCATTTGAACCAACCCGTTGTAGTACTTTGAAAGGCTCGACACTACGTGCATGTAATTTTCGATTAGCTCCTGAAGAAAACCGTTCGGGTCTAATCCATATCATAATACAGTCTCCCACATTAAACTCATTATGTCGTCTATGTAAATCAGCTTGAAGTTTATATTACGCATTACTTGCTTGAATCTGTTTAGTGATCTCAATATGCAAATCCTGAATTCTACGTGCAAAAGACTCGGTTGACTCAGACACTCTAGCATGAAGGGACATGGGAAGAAGGTCTAAAGGTTTCCTAGGCTTGTAACCATGTATAACTTTAAAGGGACTAATGCCTATTAACTTATTGATAGAGCTATTATAGGCAAATTGGGCCGTTGGAAGAATCAAATCCCAATTCCGATTATGATCACTCATTAGACACCTTAAAAGGTTGCCCAAACTCCTGTTAACCACCTCAGTTTGACCATCAGTTTGTGGGTGGTAAGCAGTAGAAAACTTCAATTTGGTTCCCACCATATACCAAAGGGTTTTCCAGAAGTAACTTGTAAATCTAACATCCCTATCCAAAACTATGGTTTGGGGAAGACCATACAACTTGACAATCTCGTCGAAATAGAGTTTTGCGACTCTGGAAGCATCTGTGGTCTTAGTACAAGGAATAAAATGGGTCATCTTAGAGAAGCGGTTGACAACCACAAAAATAGAATCATGTTTCTTTGCAGTACGTGGAAGCCCAAGCATAAAATCCATGCTTACATCTTGCTAAGGGCAAGTAGGAACGGGTAATGGGGTGTAAAGACCAGTATTTTGTTTTCTATGCTTAGCTAGTTGGCAAGTTTGACATTGACCTACCAATTTGGTGACATCTCTTTTCAAACTAGACCAAAAAAACTGACGTTCCACCTCTTCAATGGTTTTATTCCTTCCAAAATATCCTGAGAGACCTCCAACATGAATCTCCCTTATTAAAAAATCACGCATGGATGTTTTCGGGATACAAAGCTTATTATCCTGAAATAAGTATCCATCTTGGAGGTGATAACCATTTATAACACAGTGATTCTCATCATTCAATGTTAAGTATATTTCTCCAAATTCTAAGCAAGATTCATACTCTTCTTTGAGTCTCTCAAATCCTGTGACTTCAACATTCATTACAGATAACAGCGTTACCTGACGACTCAAAGCATCTACAACCTTATTCTCTATTCCAGATTTATGTTTCAAAACAAATGAGTATGCTTACAAATATTCAACCCAATGACCATGCCTATGATTAAGCTTTTTTGGGGAGTTAAGATAGTGGAGGGCCTCACGGTCGGAGTAAAGAACAAACTCTTGTGGTAACAAGTAATGGCGCCAATAGCGCAAGGCCTGAACAACCGCATAAAAATCCTGATCATAAGTTGAGTACTTTTGTTTTGCCCCATTAAGTTTCTCACTAAAGTAGGCTACAGGGTGACGTTCATGACTAAGTACTCCACATATACCGACTCCCGAAGCATCACATTCTACTTTAAACACTTTAGTAAAATCAGGTAGCCGCATTATTGGGGCCTCCGTCATTTTTTTCTTAACCTCCTCAAATGCCTTATTAGCTCATTTACTCCACTTAAACTCACCTTATTTCAAACAATCTGTAATAGGCGACATGATGATGCTAAATTCCTTAATAAAACAACGATAGAAAGTCGCAAGCCTATAAAAACTACGAACCTCATGAATAGTCTTAGGTTCAGGCCAATCTACTATCGCTTGGACTTTCTGGGGGTCAGCAGAGACTCCTTTCCATGACACTATAAACCCTAAAAAGACCATTTGATCTGTAACGAAGGAACACTTTTTGACATTTGCAAACAAACTTGCCTTTCTTAGAGTGGTACAAACTTGAATAAGATGATCGAAGTGCTCTTCCTTGGTTTTGCTATAAATAAGAATATCATCGAAGTATACCACCAAGAACTTTCCTATAAATGGCCGAAGCACTTGTGTCATTACTCTCATAAAAATGCTTGGTGCATTGGAAAGGCCAGAAGGCATGACTAGGCATTCATATAAACCATCTTTAGTCTTAAATGTCGTTTTCCACTCATCTCCCGGATGGATCCTTATTTGATGATACCCACTTTTCAAGTCAATCTTACAGAAAACCTGGGCTCCTGCCATCATATCTAGCATGTCATCCAATCGAGGAATTGGAAAATGATACTTGATTGTAATCCTATTGATGGCTCGACTGTCGACACACATAAATCCATTTTTCTTGGGTGTTAACAGTCCAGGTACTGCACAAGGGCTCAAACTCTCTCGTATAAATCCCTTTTGTAACAACTCACATACTTGCCTTTGCAATTTAGCATGTTCACTCGGGTTCATCCTATAGTGAGGCAAGTTTGGTAATGTGGCCCCAGGGACAAAATCTATAGCGTGTTGAACATCACGCATAGGGGGTAAAGCATCAGGTAGTTCAGAAGGGAAAATATCTAGAAATTCTTTCAACACTTCTCTTACCTCTTCAGGTGGCTCCTCTAAAAAGTCTTCTACAATCTCCTTAGCCACTACAGCAAACACAACATACTCCTTACAAATCTCCTTATCAAACTCTCTAGGACTTATTATGTTAAGTACTCCTTTCACTTTATTCTTCTTCTGATTTTTATCATTAGACCTGGAGGTAATCCAATAAGTTGGATTTTTTTACCTTGAAAAGTGAATGAACAAGAATTTGATCATCTAAAGATTGTAACGTCTAAATCATATAACCAAGGCCTACCCAAAATAATGTGCCCTACATCCATGTGAATGACATCACACCATATTTCATCATAATAGTAAAAAAAATCTTAATGGGAAAAAGACATCTCTCTTTGACCACTATAATTGTATCATTAACTTAAGACACACTATATGGTTTAGGGTGTGGAACAGACTTTAAGCCTAAGCGAGATACACTACCCGAGGAAACTGCATTAATACAACTACCACTGTCTATGATGATCTTACACCCTTTATCTCCATATTTAATGTAAATGTAAAAAATAACAGTCCTTCTCCAATCCTCAGTTCCTTTAGTTTGTGTTAAAGCACATCTAACCACACCTAACCTGGTTGTCTTGATTTGAGTGGATATAGACCTAACACATCCTAGCAAGTTAGACTCATCATCCTCATCATTTAGATGATTGAGTTCATATACCTTATCATCACAATTATTTTCTTCACCCATATCCTTTTACCCCTTGATGAACAAAGCCTTATTAGGGCAGCTAGAGGAAATATGACCAAAACCTTGACACTTAAAACACTGAATTCTTGAAGTTTTAGGTGCTTCATGAAAAATACCCTTACCTTTGTCTTCTCTAGGTATCTGGGAAATAAAAAGGATTGGGTTTACAAGGTGGGACACCTAATATGGAGCTATTACTACCAGGTTGAGATCTAGAAGCGGTATTACGAGTGTCCTGATGTCTTGTCCACTGGCTTTTTATGATCAAGTCATAATTTTGTACCAGGGAATAAGCTTCATCGAGGGTGGAAACACCCCTAAGCACAACCTCTCTTCTAAGGTCATTGTTTAAACCCTTTTGAAATCTACCTCATCCTCCCTAATTGCACATCTCATCATATACTCATCAAATTGTGTCATATATTCTTTGGCAGACTTGCCTCTTTGCCTCAAGTTATTCCACTGGTCCAAAAGATTTCCTCTATAAGAACGAGGCAAGTACTTTTCTTCTGACTTAGTCTTCATTTCAACCCAGTCAGTAATAGGGGGTTGACCTCTCCTAATCAAAGACTCTTCTACACTTTTCCAATAGAGCTGAGTGGTTCCACTAAGTTTTATATTTGCAAATCTTATCCTTCTATTCTCAGATAGATTATACCAGCCAAAGAATTGATCCATGTCACGGATTCATCTATAAAAAATCCACGGGTCAAGTTGACCATCAAAAGTTGGGGCTTCTACCTTGATATGCCTTATGACTCGCTCGTTAGGGTCATCATGACTAGGATGAACTAGTCTTTGACGGTAGTCATTGGAACACTCACTATCATTAGGGTCATCAAAGTCATTGTGACCCTGGTGTTGGTTATGGTGGTGGTTCCTACGAGGTCAGTAATAGGGGGTTGACCTCTCCTAATCAAAGACTCTTCTACACTTTCCTAATAGAGCTGAGTGGTTCCACTAAGTTTCATCTTTGCAAATCTTACCCTTCTATTCTCAGAGATTATACCAGCCAAAGAATTGATCCATGTCACGGATCCATCTATAAAAAATCCATGGGTCAAGTTGACCCTCAAAAGTTGGGGCTTCTACCTCGATATGCCTCATGATTCGCTCGTCAGGGTCATCATGACTAGGATGAACTGGTCTTTGACGGTAGTCATTGGAACACTCACTATCATTAGGGTCATCAAAGTCATTATGACCCTGGTGTTGGTTATGGTGGCGGTTCCTACGAGGTCAGTAATAGGGGGTTGACCTCTCCTAATCAAAGACTCTTCTATACTTTCCCAATAGAGCTGAGTGGTTCCACTAAGTTTCATCTTTGCAAATCTTACCCTTCTATTCTCAGAGATTATACCAGCCAAAGAATTGATCCATGTCACGGATCCATCTATAAAAAATCCACCGGTCAAGTTGACCCTCAAAAGTTGGGGCTTCTATCTTGATATGCCTCATGACTCGCTCGTCAGGGTCATCACGACTAGGATGAACTGGTCTTTGACGGTAGTCATTGGAACACTCACTATCATTAGGGTCATTAACATGATTAAAGAGTTGATGTCTTATCCCAAGTGCAGGAGTGTCACAGTAATAAATAACGCGGCAAGACCGGGGTCGAACCACAGGGAGGTGAACTATATAAATTATAATAATATTAATAATAACAATAATAACAACAACAATAATAAGAATAATAAGAACAACAACAATAACAACAACCATGATGATGATTTAAAGAGGACTTTGAGATATAAGATTATTAAAGAAGATTAAACAATGATAAAAACAAATGTCAAGGTTAGAGGGTTCACTAATAGTATTAGAGATAAGTAAAATATAAACTCTTT
>Ga0325414_1005650_pt1 | contig 13230 bp, 7 predicted proteins | sample PopdelMetagenome_8_FD_206183 | JGI IMG/M metagenome (GOLD analysis project Ga0325414, IMG submission 206183) | Populus deltoides microbial communities from Bellville, Georgia, United States - Leaf-PdKOR-R3 | ecosystem: Host-associated > Plants > Phyllosphere > Phylloplane/Leaf | place: USA...
TGAAAAAAAGAAATACAGTTATAATGACCTAAAGCAATTATATTAATTGATATGTTGGGAATTTAATGTAAAAGAAAAATAGTCTAGGGACTTGAACAAGAATGTCATTTCAGGTTGAAGACTTTTAACTCTGATTGAATTATTAACTATTATACTTGTATATATAACCATTCCCACCCGTAATAATAGTTACTTGTTAACATTTTTTTTTTCTAGGAGGTAGAAAATATTAAACTTTGAATTCAAAATCTAATGTGAAAGTTTAACACAAAAATTAAGGATTATAAACACAAAAAATGCTGAAAAAAGATTCTACTGCAAGCCAAATAACTTGTTTGTTTTAGCATTTCAAAAGTATTTTTTTCCTTACTTCATATTAGTTTTTTTGTGTCTATAAATTGTTTTGATGTCAACAATGATTTAAAAAAATAAAAAAAATATTATTTTGATACAATTCTGAGTGAAAAACACTTTGAAAAACAACCGCTACCATACTCCCAAACACCCTCTAAGTACTGAAATTGGGAGTCATGCATGGATAATCATATCTAATCCAAATATGGGTTAGATGACCAGTTAAAACTTGGTTTGACTTTAAAATTTTTTTCAAGATGCCATTTTATTAATATTGAGATGATGGAATCTCAAAACTACGTGGGTCAACCTAGATTAATTTGTCAAACCCGTTACCTGGTTTATAGATCTAATTGGATTTAATAAATTTTTTAAGAGTATTCTTTTATTTAATTATATGATAGCAAAAATTAAAGCTCATAGAAAAAAAACTAAAAAAATAGATAACTATAGATTGTATAAAAAGAATGGTTTCAATTTAAAAAAAAAAGATTTATATGATCTTATTCAAAAACATAGTAAAAATCAAACAATATCTAAATATATTTATAATTAGTTTAAGAATTTAATAAAATAAATTACAAAAAATATTTTTAATTAATTTAAAAATGACATGTGAATTTTTTAGCAAAAAGAGAAAAATTAGGTAAGATGCATTCGTTAGGTGGCCTAATGCTTCGACCTTTAAAAATAAGCCTAGAAATGCAAGCACATCAACTCAGGACCACACATATGAGCCTTTTTTTATTTCTAGAATGGATTTACGATGCATAGTTCACTGTGTTTTTTTTTTTTTAACAAAAAGAGTATGATGATGCATTGTGTCCTATGGTAAATGACTCTTTGTCTCTAGTTCATCAGGCTTTTGATGTTTTAGACCAAAACAAATCACTTTTAACCATCTTTTACCTAAAAATACTTAAAAAACACTATAGAGGCCTTAAAAAAAAATCAATTTATAGTCTTAAACATGGAAAAAATAGATCCTAAAATGCAAAATCAACTTGATTTTAAAAATCTTTTCAAAGCCTGAGGCTAAAGAACACCTCAATGAACTCCTCACATTGAAATGAACACATTGACACAAAGAACAACTTTTTTTTAGCTGGAAAGGGGTCAATAGATAACTTTATCTCTCCTTCATCATTTTTCGACAACTCTCTCTTGTCTCTCAAACAAATGACCAATATATGAACAAAATAAAGTATTGGACTAAAATGTTTGGTCCCAAAACTAAAAGGACCACAAAGAGATTTTGACAAAACCACAAAGCAAATTTTAGCAAAAAAACATACAGGGCAATTTATTTGATAATGGTGCTATCTTTTTTCTTCTTTTTCAATCACGGTCCTCAAACTTTCAATCCTGTGCAAATAATAAAATCAAATAGATTTTTAAAAAATTGATATTATGATAGTCCATAAAAATCTAGAAGAAACAAATTACAAAGACTAATTCCTAATAAATGCGATATTTAAAGACTAATTGAAAAAAAAAACAAAACAAAAGAAATGAAGGCAAAAAAAGCAAGAAAAGCCTTGCTTTGGTGCCATGGTAAAAAATGGTGGGACATTTTGCATATTTGTTATGTAGATTGCTTATATGATACGATTTATTAATGTAAGGGTTAAACAATCAAATTTGAATTTTAGTGTAATGCTACTTACTGTCCAGTTTTACGCTATTGAACATAACTCTCAATCTGAGTGTTAGATAAAACTAAAAGTTTACCAATAGTTTCCAGACTTATTATTCTATATTGGGTTAAAATTTCAATTCAATCTGATTTCAAGAAGGTCTTATGATACAAGTCAAAAGATACAATACAATTTTTTTATATATTATTATTGTTGTCTTTTAACTTGTGGATTTTCTATTTAGAGAGAATTATTTTCCTCATAATACAAGGGTATTCAACATCTTATTTTTAGAAGTTTCATAGTTCTACAAGGAACTTTAATAGACAACAACATAGTTTCTAAGTGTGACAAGAATTCTTTAATGTTCCAAAATCTTTTTCTTATAAGGATTCTTTATTTATCCTAAATTTATATGAAAAAAGAAGGATGAAGTATTTAATGACAAATTACTTTTGTGCTGAATTATTTCTTTGTATTAATCTAGATTATTTTTAAGATTTTATCTGTTGTTTTGATATTTACATTCAATTTAGGGCTTGAGTTTTAATTTGAGGCTTGTTTTGGTTTAAAATAAATGTTTTAGGATTGTTTTAGACATTAGACTTGTGTTGGCTAATAAGCTTGGGCCTATTGGTTTTCAACCTAATAAGGGCTTATTAGAGTTATTTAGAAAGATTATATATTGTTTTATTTGCTACAAAATTTAGCAGTCATGATGTTTTGAATAAACTTGAATTTTACGTGATGCGGTCATTTGGACATCGTTTGGTTTAGGTTCCAGATTCGAGTTTAGTTTGCATAAAATAGGCCTGATTTGCGTCAACTATTGAAACTTGCTTTGCTACTGTTGAAATTGATTTGAGTAGTATACTAAAGTGTTATTTGAGTGTCAATCAAGTTATTTTGATAATATTTGCTTCTGAATTTTTTTCTTATCTTAAAAAAATTCTTATCTCGTGCGAATTTGCTTTTTACCCGTGAAATTATAATTGTAGATTTATCTTTACTTGTTTTTGTATATTTTTTGCTTCTTGAGTCAATTAAACTTATTTGGATTGTGCTAATAATATGTTCTATTTGGTTGTGTTGATTTCAGTTCTGCAAGAGTTAAAAAGAAGGTGAGATAATAGGTAAAAACTGTATAGAGGATATTAGAGTGAAAAACTTATTATTTGTGCAAAAAACGAGAGGCGTAAGGATACTTTTGCTATTAACAACATTTTTGCATATTCAAAATGTCTGAAGAAAAGGGAGATACACCACCTCCTAGGAAGAATAACAACTTAAAATTTCAGATTCAAGGTCTAACACATATGTTGAAGAGGTTTAACTTGGTGGTTGGTAATGTGAAAGAGAGGTTAGATAGGGTAAAGAGGTGAGATAACAATAATGATTGATGGAAGAACATGGCTAATTGGAATGGTAACCATAACAGGAGACCCGAACGACATGTAAACCATAACTTGGATGATTTTGACGATGAGGAAGATGTTATAGGAGATGATGATTTTAAGCATGAGATTGTAGGTAATGGGGATGGTTTCTGGCAACCTAAAGGCTGAAGGGATTATGATTTTATACATCGGGGCTAATTCATGCATATAAGGGATTTCCAAAACTATGGAAATCATTACCATATGGATGATGATTTAGACTTTATTAAACTAAAAATTCCTAGTTTTCAATTTAAAAACGATCTTGAAGCTTGTTTAGAGTGGGAAAAGAAGGTGGATTGAATTTTTTATTGCCATAGTTATTCTGAGCAGAAAAAGACGAAACTTGACATGATCGAACTTATTGATCATACAATTATTTAATGGGAACATATTGTGACTTCTAGGAGGAGGAATAAGGAGAGACATATAGATACATGAGATGATATGAAAACTTTGATTTCATAATAATATTGCTTATGGATGTGAGGTATTCTCACATTCTTTGATTCTCTAAAAAACCAAATTCGACTTATTAGAGAACAATTGTCTTCATGGAGTCTTCCTTGTATATCTCATTTGCAATCCACTAATCATTAGGTGTGGGTTTCTTTCAATAGTATTGGTGTTTTGGTTTAGATAATCTCTGTATCACACTTCTATGAAATTGATTGTTTGACTTTTTAGGATTTATCTTTCTTATATGTAGGTTATATGACCATGAGGTTCGCATCACTATAGGTGTTGAAGAGAATCTCAAATGCTTGTATCATGACTCCATTGATTTATTTGTAGAACCATGGTAAAGAACATGATTAAAATTGATGTTTTTTTTTATGATTTATAAAGAAATAGAAAATGGAAACTCAAAATCAGTTTAACGATTTATTCACTTCCTCTACTTAGGTGTTTTTAAAAAATAACCAACCTTTAAACCAAAAAACCAAAACAATTAATTGAAAAAACTTAACTAAGAGAGAAAACAAAAAAAAACCAATTTAAAAATCAAGAAAAAAACTTGGTCAAGTTCGGTTTTGGTTTCAGAAAGCTGAAACCGATTGAACTGGACCAGATTAGTTCAACCTCATTTTAATAGAGCAAAAAAATAAAGTATAAATACAAACTTATGCTAACCCTAAACTTTTTTTTCCCTTTGATTACCCTTCCTTTTACCCTATCTCTTTCTCATTATCCATACCCTGCCTTTGTTGTCCCCTCTCTTTTCACTTGGTATGAATTCAATTAATCAAATTTTAAATTTTTTACTTGGTGATATAGTGTAATGAAAGGATCAGATTTGGGATTAAAACTACCAAACCTTCAAAGATAATTTTCGTTTCTTTATTTTTTCACTCTATTTTTAAAATTTTTTTTTATTAATACTTGGTTTGATTTTTAGATCTAGGCTTAAGACTACCTCTCTTTAAAGGTACTTTTCAAATTTGATATTTTCTAAAATCTGATTCAAGTTAGCAACATATGAAACATCAATTTTTTTCTTCATTTTCCCTTTCTTCTTCTCAAGTTATGATTGCAGTACAAATACAATTTATTGCTTGGTTGATAAGGGATAATAGGAAATTAGCTTTCTAGAACTTGAGGGAAAAAAAAAACAAAAACATATAGGATTTGCTGCTCAACATCATACGGGTTACAAATGATTTTATGCTTCTGATTCCATGTAGATCATCATTAACTCTATTACTTCATGTGAAACTTAGTCAAATGCATTCCAACCTTTATATTAGTTGCAATCCCTTTAGTTGAGCTACAAATCATAACAAAGATAATCAAATGAAACTGGAATCAACAACATAAAGTCTTAGTAGTAGCTTTTAATCATTCATTTAAAATTCATGTGTTCAAGAAAGAGATAAAGACAATGAGCAACATGATTTTCATCTATATCTCAATCTCATGATGATCATTTGTTTGCAGTTTTTCCGTTGTTGTTGAAGCTGATTGCTTGAAAAGGAGAAAAGTAAGTTTGTTCACCAACTTTACTAATAATAAATTATTAGTGAAAAAAGTACTAGTATAAAGGTTATTGTTGTGAATTATGGATATTTCTGGAGGTCTTAATTACAAACATTTTATACAGTATTTACTTGTATTTCAACATCCAAGGGAAGTACTAGAAAGAAGTTTCTTTTAATACGTTAACTAGATGTAACTAAGGAAGTTGATTGATTGTTATTATCTATTTATCCTACATATTAGAAAAATTTCTGGATTTTATGGATATTGATGTTGCTGGATTTTGCACATCTATATAATATGGATTTTTTTAAAAAAATTATGTTAATCTAGATTTTTCTTATTAGATTGTTTATTTGTTAAAATATGTAATCTATTATTTCTAGTATGAGCATCTCTGCACTAAAGAGTTTAAACAAACATTTAATATGACCATGCACTAAATATGTTGAATAGATTTGCATTAAGTCATCAACCTGTTAAGCAAACACTATAAAAGATAAGTGGTTTCCTGTTGATTTGAAAATTCCAATTTAGAAATGGATTTGGATTGGTTTTGTTAAAAAGCCTAATAAAAAAAGTGTTTGCTTAGAAAACCTTAAAAAAAACCAAACTTAACAATAAATTGTTAAAGCCAAATTTAAAAAAGCCCATTTAAAAAAAAGCCCATTAAATAAGGATTAGGTTTTTTTGTTTTAATAAAAAAAATCGTTCTTAATTGAACTGGTTTTTGGTTTGGTCTGGGTCATTTTCTTAAAAACAAACATCTTCTAGTTTGATTGGAATTTTGAGCCCAAACTAAACTGAATGAAATCAGATCATGAACACCCCTACCTCTACTAGACTTTAAGTAATCCTTCTCTCATACTGCTTTCGAGTTGATTGTGTTGTGATGAATGGGTAGGACGTAGCAAATTTCCTCATGTTTGGCAGGCTTGTCAAAAATCTCTATAGTGCTTTTACGCAATACTTTGTTTATAATAGAAAATTCAAAGACTCATAAGTGATATCGCTGCTCATAATAGAGAAGCTTAACAAAACCAAAATCTTTTAGCTATGCTTTATAACTTTTAGATCATCTATAAAACCATGCAACCTCATGATCTCTAATGTGTTTGAAGACAAATCCGATGAAATCCTTGCAAGTTAAGCTTTCTAGCATCAAACTTTTGATCCTACAAGATCTATCAACAACACTACATTCTCACCAACATCTCTTACACCTATGTCAACGAGCCCTTCTACTTCTATAAACATTATAAATTATACATAACGACTCCTAAATCTTTAATCTTAAAAACATATGTAACTTTAACTAGAAAGTTGACATGCCTCGAAACTCAGACGTGGTAAAGAGTTACCTTCATAGATACACTAGTTCAGGACAAGTCCAAATATTTTCCTCTCTTATAGCATTTTTAGTCAATTTCAGGTTTGCAAAGAAAACCCAAAACATTTTCGAATCTAAATGAAAGAATATTAAGCTTTTAAGAAAAAAGAGTAAATCACATTTATTATGTTTCACTATCATTTATTTAAAATGTTTCAGCATAACCCATTTTTTTTTCCTTATTAATCTTCGAAGAAAAAAAAGAGCAAAACACATTTATTATATTTCACTGACATTTGTTCAAAATATTCCTATATCACCTATTTTTTTTTCTTTCTTTCAAATCTATTTAGTCTTTGTCTCTTCTATTGCTAATTTATTCGACACATAAAGCGTAGACAATCTAGTAGAAAAACATGGTTCTATATTAGTTTTTAGTGAAGATCTCCATGCAGCAAACAACCTACAAACAATGTACATCATCATTAGAAAAAGAGGTAAGATTTCATTACACGACTACATTTCCATGCTTCGTGACTTTATTGACTAGATTTTTTGTTGTATTGGAAGCACCCAACCATGAAATAATCTTTTCTCAGTCCTTCTTGCTGGATTTATTACCTTCTTGAGTTTTGAATTATCTCCAAAATGAAAAAAACCTATTGCGTGTTCAAGCGTGTATTGATGGAGAACATGTTTTTTAGGTTCTTAACAGTTGCATCCACATGGAATTACATACTTTAAAGAACTTTATTGTCACTTTATGGCATGATTTGTGGTTATGTAATGAACTAAAGAGTTTGTTTCTTGTAAAAAGGCTAGGGTTAAACCCCTATCTAAAAAAAGACGGCGGGGTCGAATTCAACTTGGCATGGACTTGGCCAAAGTGCGAAGTCTAATTACCAAGAGGACCTATACTAGGGCAGACCCCACTTGGCATGGGCTCGGTCAAGTGCTCAACTCGAGTATCAAGGGAACTTGCCCTAGGACAAACCTAATTTGGCATAAGATTGGCCAAATATTGAGCTCAAATATTAAGGGGACCTGCCCTTAGGTGAACCAAACTTGGCATGGGCTTGGTCATGCGCTTGAGCTAAGTGCTTAAAGAACTTGCCCCAAGGTAGACTTAACTTGGCATGAGCTCGGCTAAGTGCTAAGCCCAAAGTCAATAGGATCTGTCCCAGGGTGGACCCAACTTAATATAGGTTTGATCAGGCGCTAAACCCAAGTGCCAAGGTGACCTACCTTAGGGCGGACCTAACTTGGCATAAGCTTAAGTGCTAAGAGGACCTGTCCTAGGGCAAACCCAACTTGGAATGGGCTCTGCCAAGCACTAAGCCTAAGTGCCAAGAGAGACCCCTAACAGACGTCAGCTAGCAAAGATTCATTTTCATCTTCAGATATCCTCAAAGGATGAGAAGAAATCCTGATATTCGTTTTCTTAATAGACCATCATTAAAGTTAATATTAGGGATATGTTTAGGATATTTGTCCCTTCTTACTGATAATGATAGAGATATTTATACCTCATTAAATGACTATGTCAGGGATGTCTAATACTCATTAATGTTATAGTGGAAATATACACCTCTACTCTCTTAGGAAAAAAGAGATTACAGGATCTGAAGGATATAAGTACTCCTCAGACCATCCAAGTAAGGAGTTCATAAATTTTATCTTAAAAGATGAATATTTCTAAGTACTAGAATATTTATTACATCAAAACAGAAACAAACAATTTATTCTTGAAATTTAATGCTCTTTATCATATTTATTACTCCTTTCCTCTTAAAAATTACTAACTTTACCATCAAAGGATCCTCAAATTTCCTAAAAAAGACTTTTTGTGGGTACCAAAAAACACTTACCGTGAGATAATTTCTTATAATAGGGAGAATAAGAACGTTTGAAGAATAACCTTTTATTGTCCCATAATCTAACCACCAAAAAACCTTGTTCCTGAGTATATTAGATTTTAAAGCATCATCATTTAACGTTGTCTGTGGAAAACTAATTAAGAAGTCATCATTTTCCTTTATACAATACATCTTGGACATCTCCAAGCCATTATATGGATGATAATCAAAATACATGTGGGATGAGACATGTCACAAACCTCTCTACAATTATTGGTACCACTACTCCTCCATCAGAGCTCTAACAACTATTTAATCAGGTTAAACTCCTTGTTGAGGCAGTGCTAGCCACTTAAGAGCAAAATCAGGCCTAACAATTTGTTCAAGTCTCGGAGCAAGAGCCAACACCCTCATTCCTAACTTCAAAATCTGAAGTCATCCCATCAGCTAGAAGAAGATTACACTACCTAGAGGAGGCCAGGAAAAACAACACTCAGAGTTTTCAACCTGAACGATCCCCCAGTATCTCTAGAGGTCGTTCTCGTAGAAGCGAAGCTCTCGAAACTAGTGGTCATTTTAGACATGATCCCTCTTGCCATCGTGGGATAGAAGATAGTTATCATCCACATTGTTCCATGCTAAAATTCTCCAGTTCATCAAAACCTAATAAAGAGAGGTCAAGAAAGAGTTCTGCTAGTATACGTGTCATTCTACTCTAAGTCTAATAAAACTTATATAAATGATAACTAGGCTCTGATAGCAATTGTTATTTTAGGATTAAGGTAACAATAACACCTAATGAGAGATGAATTAAATGTTCCACTAATAATAACAAATATTGCAATTAACTCAATTAAATACAATAGACATAATTAACCAATAATAAAATTAAAGTGTTTAAAGTAAAGAGTATAGGGATAGAAATTGCAAACTCGGTTTTTAATGTGATTTAACAAGCCTATATCCACATCTTAAGCACCAAATTGGTCTTAAGTATTATATTATTTACTAATTCAAGCCAAAGATTACAATGTCCTTGATGAATCCTCACTAAGCCTTTTTCACCACATGAAGAAATACTTTCTTCAAGATTTTTTACCTTAGTGAGGTACCTCATCAATGACCAAGAGTTTTTCACTTAAACTCTTGGAGGATTATAATTGTTTGAAATGTAGCAACATTCTCTCAAAATGTAGACAATACAATTGAAACTTATATCTCTATAGTTCACTCAATAACACTTAAAATGTATGAAGTTGTTTAAGCATAGTGAATATGAGAATTTATACGCTCGTGTAATAATATGAAGGTTTTAATTTACAAATATAAGAATGATTTAGGATTGATGATTTGAAGTTGTTTTTACTATTAAAATAGCTATATGATATATATTCAAATTATATTGTTAATTGTTTAATTAGACAAGTTATACATATGTTTCTAGCAAAAACTAGTCATTATTGTTCTTTTGACAGATGAAACGGTTAACCGGTTCCTGCAGACTCCCAGGTGTTTATCTTTGATGAACAAGCGGACGACCGGTTCACTTAGTATATCTAAGCAGTCAACCAATTCAACTTAAAACCTAAATTTGATATTTTTAAACCTGGTGAATCTTAAACCGACTAAATGCATATCAATCATATATTGCATGTAATGTGGAGTGTGTGAATTCATTTTAATTTATGTTATCAAGTAATATATACAGATTTATAGAATTAGCACTAAAATGAATTCTTAAGAACTAAGTCTTCACTTGTTTTATATCTTGAACTTGTTGATTTATTTTTTCATTTAATTCTTCATGCTTGTTGATGATCACTATATAAACCTGTTTAAACTTAATATCTACTAAGCATATCATTAGTCTATTTTCATTTAATTATTGTCATCAAAATATATAACTATTAAAATGTGACCCAAAGATCAACAATTTCCCCCCTTTTTGATAATGACAATTAATGTATACATATAGATATAAAAAGATGAATCTCCCCCTATATTTTGCAATATGATTAACAATTAACAATAATATATATATATATATATATATATATATATATATATATATATATATTCTTCCCCTAGTAATCATATAATCATGTTTTATATTTATTTTCACAAATTCTATCCTCTTTTATCATTCGGTCCGGTTTTGGACCAAAATTAACAACTAAACCGATTTTTTTAAAAAGTTTTTGAACCGAACCGAACCGAAAACCGGTTCAAATCGATTAATTTCGGTTCGGTTTGATTTTTTCCCTTCCAAACCGGTTCAAACCAAAATTATTCTAGTGATTTTTTTCTAAGCTTTTTACTGACCATATTTTTCACAATAGCCCAAAAGAGCAATAATGTAAATACATCAATAGAAGAACAAAGATTGAATGAAACAACATCCAGAGGCTAATGAGAATTTGACAAGGAAGAAAAAAAATAAACTACAAGCACCACAAAGCCACAACATTTGGGCTAAGAACATGTAGATCTTATTTCACTAAACTACAAGAGCACTGATATCAAATGAAACCCCATAAAGCCTGTAACTTCAGAACAAAAATGCAAGGTGGGAAATGAAGTGAACCATCAAAAGGGCTTAAAGATCTAAACCTATACTAAAACCCCATCAAGAAACACAGCTTCAAATGGGACAAAAATTGAAACTTGAATGAACAATTAAACTGATTGAATCCCCATCTAACCCTCAAAAGGGTAGATCCTGATAAATTGAAAAAACCGGATCGCTTCCAAGCTTAGAAAATGGAGGAGAAGAAGACAGATTTGAGAGATGAGAGATAGAGAGCATGGAAGAGAAGAAGACATATTTGAGAGATGAGAGACAGAGAATAGGGAAAGGGGGCGGCTAAGAATGCATATAGGTTTAGGGATACTAAAACCCCTTCAAACTTGGGAGCTAAAGAAGCCGAAGGAGCATGGAGCAGGAGCTTAACAACTAACAAAACAATCGTGGAGCATGAAGAAAAATCAAAGAGGAGAGTAAAGGGAGGGGAGAGATGCAGAGAGCAAAGAGAGGGGGACGACTGAATGTTACTTTAGGTTTAGGGTTAGAAAACATCCTATTTATATTTGCTTTTTTTTTAAGTGTTGTCCTGGTTGAACCGGTTTGGTTCAGTTCAATCGGTTTCAGACTTTGAAAACTGAAACCGTACCGGAACTTTTTTGTGATTTTTTAATTGGTTAATTCGGTTTTTTTTTTCGGTTCGATTTTTTTTCGGTTTTTTCGATTTAATCGGTTTGTTTGCTCACCCCTAAGATAAACCATAAGCAACATAAAAATAAAATATAAAAACATGTCATAATGTTCAAAATGTAATATCCATTACAATGAGGGAAAGAAAATACAAAAACATAAAAAAATAAAATCATGAAAATATGAAAATGTTCTTGGTACAATCACATATGGCGGTAGATATCAAGAAAGTTGATTTGTCATCATGTTGTTGATATCTTGTAAGTCATTGGCCATATGTTCTTGATTAGCTATGATGTGTGCGTGAGAGTTTCGAAATTAATTCATATTCATCTTAATATGGACTATGTGATCTTCCATCCTAAATCTCCATGAACTAATTTCAGCATCTTCAGATGAAAAAGTTGTAAGCAAAGTCTCAAACATATCAGCATACTCATTATCACCATCGATTTTGCTCTTCTCCGTCGTCATGCTTTCTTTAGCATGAGCACTAACCTAGTTTTCAGGAACTAAATCATTATATCGGTAGATACGTATTCCATCTTGTTAAGGGTTTTGGTATTTATTTCCATTGCCTTTTGAGTATTCTCTTTTTAGGCTGACGAGCGGAGGCTCCCGCGAGCTTGTCCTCTCGTCCTTTTCAAAGTCGAGTCGCGAGACTTCCTTTTTCTCCTTGTAAGGGAGAAAGTGCCAGGGAGTGATTTGGGAGCATAAGGTGAGGACGCTAGTTTAGGCTCAACTTGACTTCCATTAGACTGGAGAGGTCTGGTCCTGGTTGCCCAAATCGACTTTCTCTACAAGATGGCTTTCTGGGTCAGACTCTTCACCCTATGGTCGAAAATCATGCATTCCCTTCTATTAGCAGTGGCATCAAAGTACCTGAAAAGAAATATCATAAGAGAAGAAAGAAAAGAGCTTCGGGTTCAGAAGTCGTACGTCTGGTTCACTAGGTTCTACCTTCCTTTCTGAAATATTATAGTTAGAGCACTGAAATATTATAGTTAGTTCTCTTCTACTACCCAAAGCGAAGAAGTGCTGGCAACTACTCTAGTGAAGACTAATAGCGAGTGTCTTTTTCTTTTTTGGATTGTAAAGCTTTTATTTTTGGATAGAACAGTGCACCTTTAATTTGTTGAATAAATTATTATTTGAACATAATATTGAGTCTTTATATTTTCATAGCATTTGCTACTTCAATTATAAGTGGTTCTTTGAAACTTTCAGTTAATTTTGGTCAAAGTACTACATTATAATTTTCAAAACCAAAAGGACTGACAAAATCATCAAAATTATAATTTGTTAAATATTTGTTCTTCTGTGTGAACACCACTACATATTTTTCAAAGTACTATACAGAAAGATCTATTGGCTACAAGACTACATATTTCCAATCTCCTTCACAGGCCATGCTCGCTATTGCTGGGCA
>Ga0325414_1005652_pt1 | contig 13221 bp, 7 predicted proteins | sample PopdelMetagenome_8_FD_206183 | JGI IMG/M metagenome (GOLD analysis project Ga0325414, IMG submission 206183) | Populus deltoides microbial communities from Bellville, Georgia, United States - Leaf-PdKOR-R3 | ecosystem: Host-associated > Plants > Phyllosphere > Phylloplane/Leaf | place: USA...
AAAAAAAACAACTATTATTACAGTTCTAAATAATTTAACGTGATGATATTAATATAAATAAAATCAGCTCACACTTTTATTTTCTCACATAAAATCAAGTTATCCATGACTTCACTTCATGAAAACATTCATATAGGAATACTTTGTGGACATAAATTTAAAATCATAATTCAAAAAAAGAATAAAGTATTATATTGAGAGAAAAGTGGATTTTTAAAATTATTTGGAAAAATTATAGCATCAATTAACATGGATGCTGATCTAATAATAGTAACCACCATTAAACAAAAAAGACATAATTCTCTAAAGTTACCCACAGTTTATTAAATCAAATTTAATAATATTTATATTATATCTATTAATTTAGTACGGACCATTGCTTTACTTGCTTTGCTCGCTACAGACAACGGAACAAACAAAAGGAAAGCTACCTGCAGTTCGTACACCTGCTACCTCTCTATTGGTTTTAAAATAGTACGACCTTAAATTAATTGCAAATAACACGTGATTTGTAAGAGAGGGTATGGTCCAGGTTCCCAAACACGTCTATTTCCTTTGTCTTAAAAATATTTCCTGGGAACGAGTGTTTTTTATTTAAAAAAATATATTTTTAATATTACAACTTCAATACAAAATACTAAAATAAATTATTTTAAATTTTTTCAGAAATTCAGATGAACTGCAATAACATACCAGACACAGGCATGGCCCAGGAAGGAGCAACAGAAATAAATATTTTATGCCAAGTAAATAAAACTCATCTTTGGCCCAAGAGAAAAAAAAACAAAACAAAACAAAAATACCTCTTCTTGTGGCATTTGGCTTGATTGTCTGCCAGACAAAAAATGTTAACATGGGGGTATATACATACACCATGGGGGTATATATATACATATGCAATAATCAACAACATAAATTTATATATATAAATAGTAGTCATGGCCCCACTGCCATCCATAATAGCAAGTTAGGTTTCCTTTCAAGTCATGTACACTTGCAGCGCTATGAGCATGGGGAGCAGCAAAAAAACGTGAAGGAAAATTCAGTCCAAACACTTTTTAGGGTCAAGATTCCAGTAATGTTGAAAAAGGGCTGATTGCTTCATTTATTCCATAAACACATAATTTGGAGGTAGACATGGAAAATAGAGAATAGAAAACAAGCAAAACAATCGGCTTTTGATCATGATATATTTATATAATATGAACAGCCATAACCATGATCTTTACTGTTATTCTAGTCTTCCAAGAAGAGCAGATTTCAAGGCCTCTTCGGTTCTCAGTCCATCAGGAACCCTAACTACCACATCTTGGAGCATAAGCTCGTTAACACAGGACATACTAGCATGGTGAACCTGAAACTCCAGTTCACGGAGCGCACACATTAACCTGGAAGCTGGATAGTTCACATTCTCCGACTGGACTCTAATCATTGCATCAGTACCCACAAACTTGACCTCAACTTCAAGTGCAAGCCCAGCGCCACCAGCACTATTCGGCCTGCAGGCTGATTGGTCCACAGAAGTGGTGGTGCTTTGATTGTCCAAATTATCGGCAACTTCCAATTTCACTTTCTTGGATTCCCTTTCTAGTTGTGACTCTAATTCATCAACCTTCGCCTTCAATTCATTGATGTAGGATACAGCATCAGATAATAGTGATGCTTTGTCCATTCTAGACACGTTTGGGACCACCGCACGCAGCGCGTAAAACCGGTGGTTCAACTTCTCTCTCCGCTGCCTCTCAGCCTCTACATGGTTCAGTGGGGCGTCTCTGCCCAGGCCAGGCTTTCTCCCTCTTTTCTTTGGAACTCTTTTCTCCATATGCATAGCAAGTAGAGGAAAGTCCGAGTCTGAATGCTCTGAGTTCAAATAAGAAAGGCCTGGTTTATTAGCGTTACGTTTATTTGCTTCTTCTGTTTCATGAGCGTTCTTCTGTTCACGATCAACTGCACAATCTTCTTGAAGTCCAGCTATTATGCCCATATCCGCAAAAGAAATGCTCCTGTCAAGAAACTGGGTCGGTTCTTCACTGGAGTTATTAGGGCCTTTGGGCACCAAATAAGCGCTAAGATCTGACCCAAAAAGAGACTTGGCTTGTTGAACAAGACCCCAATTTTCTCTGATCACAGAAGAGGATCCTAATTCAAGAACCCCACACGATGTAGGTATGCAAACCAGGGTCTCAATGCCATGCATTTGTGCTTCTTTGACTCTTTCACAGTTGTAGAATTGAAGTTCATGGCCACCAGTTAACCAAATCAAAGAACCAGTGGTATAAGCTTTGCCAAGGATGCCATCTCCAGGTGAGAAAGATCGAGTAAGGGACATGACATAGAACCACTCAGAGTCGGTAGCATCGTTACCATCCATCAGAGACATATCAAGATCGTGACATTCACCGATCAGGGATTGGATTCCCTTCATCATGACCCTTTTCCTCTCGGAGTTTGATATCGTCATGCGGCTATTGCTGAAGGTGTTTGGTCTGGGAGAAGTATCTTTAGAGCCTTGAAAATGGCCATCACCCCAGCCTAGGAAGATTCGGCCGCTGTCATCGTTTGATGTTTGCCAAAATATGGCATAAGACCACCAATCTGGTTGGTTTTGGACTATGAATTGAAGCCTTTGTTGGAGAGTCGGTGGGGTTTCTTGGGATAAGGAGACCGGTGAAGATGATGAAGATGGAGAAATAATGAGTTCCTCCATGTGGATTCTACCAGCTGCGCCGAGGAAAAAGTTCTAGAGAAAGAAATAGGATTGATCAGAAATAGGAGAGGTGGGTTGAAAAAGAGGAGACACTTTTCTTTTTAAGCACGGAGTGGAAGAGGACTTGCCCAGGTCATGAGTAAATTAACATTTACATTACCAATTAATAAATAAATAAACAAACTAATTCTGCTTAGTGCTATACTGTACACCTCGGATTATAATAGTATTTTTTTTATTATATCCTTAGGTGCATTATTTGTAAATTTTTTAGTGGTCTCTTATATTTGTATATTCTTGATAATTAAAGCTTCCAATCAAATTTACTAACATGATCAGAAGCTAACTAGATATGTTGCATGAGTGTAATAATTTTTTTACATAGAAAAAGTGATAGGCAAAAACATAATTTGAATTTTAAGTAATTGGTTTAAGTGGTAATTTAAATAATACAACAAAAAATTAATTAAAAAAAATTAAAAAAAAAAAATAAAAAGAATCACACTCGAGTCTATTCGAATTATCAAACAACTTAATGCAAACCTAATTAAAGAAAAACAAAAAAAAAGAATAAACTTAAAAAAAACAGAAAACTTCAGTTTAAAACAAAAGAAGGGAAACCAATCGAATTTTAGCGAACCTCCTAAATTTCATCTAATTTTAAATACTTGCAACTTGTTAAATAATAGACCCAGGTTCAATCAAGAAACTTAAATATCATCCAATTTAATTTTGAAGGATAGAATTGTTGTAAAAATATTAATAAAAAACTTGGAAAATAAAAGGAACAACAAAAAAGAATGAGAATAAAATATAACAGAAAAAAACCTAATGATGATGAAATTTGAAAAAAAATGATCCCAAACAAAAACAATTGTGATTAAAAGAATTAGAACCAAACTTAAAAGATTAAAAAATCATAGGGGTGAAATTGAAAATCATTTGTAATATGATGGATTATAAAATAATAGGGGGTGAGATGGAAGAAACAAAAATTATTGAGGGCTAAACTAATAGAATGAAACCGAAAAAAAAATAAAACAAAAGTTACAAAAAAAAAAGATAAAAAATAGAAAACATCAATTTAGAAAAAGAGAGAAAAAAAGGACAAACTCGGCAAGCCTCTTAAACTTGGTTTAATCTCTAAAAGTCACATCCTGAGAAATCTTTTACTCAAATTCAATCAACAAGCATAATTTTCAATCAATTTAATTTTAAAAGATAAGATTGACAAAAAAATATTAATAAAAAAACCTTTAAAGCAACAACAAAAAATGAGAATAAAATTTGATAGGAAAAACCCAGGAATGATGCAATTTTATGGGAAAAAAATTAAAAAAACAATCACAAATAAAATAAATAGCAATTAATAAAAAAGAACCAAATTTTAAAGATTAAAAATATTATAGGGGGTGAAATTGAAAATATTTGTATAAATCAAGTGAACCCAGGAAAACATCCTAAACCTAGTCAAATCTTAAAAAGCTCGAATCCTGGGTCTGGGTAAAATAAAAAATTTTATTATGAGCAAATTTTAAAATATTGATTTTAAAAACTTGTCAAAGTAAAAGAAATCAGCAATTAAAATAATATAGATTAAATTTAATAGAAAAAAACAAAGAATGATGAAATCATAAAACAAAACAAATTTAAAAAATTATCTCAAATAAAAACTTGTCAAGGCCAAAAAATCAACAATAAAAACAACATGGATTAAATTTGACAGAAAAAAAATAAGGAGGGTGAGATCGCAAAATAGAATCAATTTTAAAAAAATAACTCAAAATGAAAAAATAAAAATTAAAAAAATAAAAACCAAATTTAAAAAATAAAAAATTTTAAGAGTGGTGAAATTGAAAAGACACCACTTTTATAAATTATTCAAGATTAAAAAATATATAATAAAAAGAAAAAGAATCAAATATGAAGAATGAACAAATTAAAGGGTTATTCTTAAATTTTAAAGGGGTTGGCAGGGAAATCTAAGTGAATAAAGGAAGAAGAAAAGGGGAGGGGGAATGATCATCTATGTCAAACTGTCATGAATAACAGTACACGTGTCATCTCATTTGGTGCGGTCGTCGAGACCTTCTAAACACTATCTGGAATACGATATTTAGTGGTTGTCTAATTTAGAGGCATTTTGTATGTTTTTAATATATTCGTATTAAAATTATCAAAACATTGTTTTTCTATTATAATATATTTTTATGATTATATTGAGCTTTTATCCATAAAAAATAAATATTATGGTAAAAAAATCCAAAATACTTTGCATTAATAATATAAAAGGGTATTTAGTTAAAGAGATATATTTTTTCATTTATTTTCAAATCGTCTAATTTTTTTTTATATTTATATTTTTTTTTGTTGATAAACAGAGATTAACAACTTTTTTAAAACATTTTGTTATTTTGCGAATATCATCCTTGACTTATTTGTTTGTATTAAACGCACGCATTACGTTTCAATTCACAATTAAAATCAAAACACACGTTAACATTAACTAGCTAGTGGATACAATCACTTCTCACCACAAAACGACTAGCGCAAGAACGGAGAAAGTTCGCCAACTTGGTAAGATACAAACAAACAGCATAGTTCTTACACCGTTCAGTCTAGAAAGTTACATCCATTGAGAGAGAAAGAAAACTTGGTAGGGAAAGGGAGATGTTCATGCGAGTGCGAGCAATAAGCGAAAAATTATTTCATTAACTTATTGATTGTTTGATGAAAAATAAATTTTTAATTTTTTTATGTTTTTTTTAATTAAAAAATTAATAAATAAAAAATATTTTTTTGTTAAAGAAAAATTTAGCTTGATTTCTAAAAAAATATTTTTCTTTTATTTTGAGCGAAAAACACTTTCTAAAAGTTATGAAAAATTTAGAAATATCATATTATTTTTTTATTATAATGAATTTGGTTCTCATACTTTTAATTACTATATATTTTGTTTTGAATTTTTTTCTTCAATTTCACCCCTTAGAATTTAATTTGATTTGATTTTTATATTAATGTTGGTACTTATTTTTATGATTGTTATTTGCTTTTCTCTTATTATTTTTTTAACCGAATTTTTTTATCTATCAAATTTAGTCCTCATTCTTTTGATTGTTACTTATTTTATTTGAAATAATTTATGAAATTGTAATTATTATTATTTTAATTTCATCATCTTTTAATTTTTTTATCTATTAGATTTGATCTTTATTATTTTAATTATTATTTATTTTATTTGAAATAATTTAAAAAATTAAAAATTTTTAATATCATTCTCATTTAACTTTTTTATTTGTAAGATTTACTCCTTATTATTTTAATAAATTTTTAAAAAAATATTAATAATTTATTTTCTAGTATATTTTTCATGACATAACTAAACACTGAAAAGCATTTTTCAACTTATTTTTCATGAAACTATCAAACAATGAGAAATAATTTATTTTTTAAAAAATTTACTTTCCAATAAAAATTATTTTTTATAAATAAATTTGGCTAAAATAAGCAAGTAATGGTTGGTGTTGGTGGGGCCATAGTGTCTTGAATTAAATTATTTGATGTGTCAGCGCTGGACATTACTAGCACGTGAACGGAGAGCGATAGGCTCAGTGAACCTATTTTCGGAGTCCATTTTCAAGTTTCATCGAAAAAGAAAAATGAAAAGTCGTGGAATAGTACATACTACATACATAGCATAGGCCCTCCAATCAAAAAGCGAACGGGGTTTATGAGGCCCGTCCCGCCGTATCAATCCTGTTGTTCGTCCTTTCCTTCCATTGTTTTTCTTACAACAACATTATTCTAGAGGTTATATTTTAAAGTAAATTATTAAGAGTGTAAAATTACTGTGGGTGAAATGTTAATGATTTTCGGTACAACTTAAATCAAATCTATATTTAAATTAAATTAAGTTGTTCAATTTTAAATATTCCTTTTTAAAATTAATCAGCACATTAAAATAATTTGAAAATACTAAAAAAATATTAATTTAAAAAAAATAAAAAAAATTTAAAACACAAAAAGAAATAGCTCAAAATCTTCCAACCATGTAATTTGGGCCACGTACAAATGAAGGGCTGATCCCTTGCCCTCCACATATAAACACATCACTGATGTGTTGTTCGACTCCCCTCCACACGATCACCTGTGTAACACTTGTGTGGTCCTCCTTCCATGCCTTTCCGTGCAATTATTTAGCAGTTAGTAGATATTTGGGTCGCTCATCCGTCAAACTCGATATTTCTAGACATGGCTACGTTATGAGTTTAAACTTTAAATCCATGTCAGTTTAGCAAGTTAGTATATCTAAATTGTATTGGTATTATTTGCCAAGATCCATGTGCAAAGACCCATAGATATTACCCTATCTAAAAGCAATTGGCTTCGACTAGTGCCATTGGCCAGATTCAATGTGCCCGGGCTTCGTCAACTGTCAAGCCTATCTATGATCGGGTCTAGCAATTGCTTGTTGTTTGACACGCTGTTATGCTCAATCGTGATTGGATCTGATTTTAGCTAGACCTAGCATACTTTTAATAAAACATGTTTGTGCTGGTATATGCTAACCAATGTACCAAAAAATTCAAAAAAAACTATACTTGTATATTTTTTTAACCCAATAATTTGTTAATAAAAAGTCGTCTAGAAGAGCCAAAAGTATTTTAATATATTTAATATATAACTATTTTAATAATTTGATATGATCCGGTTAACTTGACGAGTTTAATAATAACTTGAACGATTCTCAATTAACTCAATATTAAATTATGAAATTAAAAAAAATAAAAAAATAACTTAAATCAACTCGGGTGAACTCGTCAAATCCATAACACGGGTCATTAGACCATAATAATCTTATAGAAAGCAAAAAAAAAAACATAAATTTAAAAAAATCAAAGAAAAAAAACTAATTTTTAAAAGAAATAGTATTTTAGCATTTTTCTTTGAACATGTAAAATAAATATTGAAAAACTAAATTAATATTTTATTATTATTTACTTTTCATTTAGCACATCTCTTGGAGATGCCGTTAAGAAATCAGCTTCATCAATAAACAAAACTAGATTGTGTTTTTCCGACCATTAACAAATATAGACATGTTTTTTTTTTTTTATGTGATTGAAATTTTGACAAATTTTGATTTGACTATGGAGTTTTTGAAGAATTGTGATCTTGATTTTCTTTATCTAAATTAAGGAGATGAAACTCTTCTAAACTCAGTGAGTTATAGAGAGAGAAAGAAGTAGCTAAGAATTCGGTTTTTATTTTATTTTTGTTCTTTGGATTATGCCTTTTCCACTTTCTATGATGAATTAGAAAGAAAAAAAAACGTGGTTCTTTGTTTTTACGATGATCTAAGCAATATTTTGTTTTTATTAATATTGGTATTTGGATCAATTTGTGCGTATCTCGATTAATTTTACAGGTTCTGAAATTAATGATCATGTAAGTTTTTAGATATTATCATATTAGTAAATACACGAACAAATTTTTTAATTTTAAATTCTTATTACTAGAATATTTATTAAATGGTTTCTTAGGGAAAAATAATGTTAACTGGGTTGTTGATTAAGTTCAGTTTAATGGAAAATCGTGCACTCGCTTCTTGATTTTGAAGCTTAAAAATGTTCAATTATTTACTTTGTTTTATTTCTCTTTTTCTGTTTTTTTGCCTTCCAGTTTTTAGAATATGCGAGGAAATTGTATAATGAGGGTTATGTGTCAACTACTCATTGGCTGTTGTTAGGTTTGCTGACACCATTTGATCAGCCTAACAGCGCTCTTCAACCGAGATATAACAAACAAGCCATCATCTATATGATGCGAACATGCATGTAGGAAGATTTTAGTCTTATCATATGTTTGAGATAATGATAAAGATTATTTTTTAAAATGATTTTTATTTAAAATATATATTAAAATAATATTTTAAAATTTATTTTTGATATCAAACAATTTAAAAATATTAAAAATATAAAAAATATTAATTAAAAAAATCATAATTCATAAAATAGTACCGCTGCCCCTAAACACATACTTTTAAAAAATAAAATATTTTAAAATTTTTAAAATTCTATTTGTCTTTATGTTTTAAATTTTATTTATGTTTTTATATCGTTTTAACATATTAAAATATAAATTTTAAAAAATAAAAAAATAATGTTTTAACCATTATTACAATAATAAACATATGTTTTAATATACCATTATTACAATAACAAACATACCCTTGATCAACTAGTTAAACGTGGGATGATTTTGTAACTTTTATCTTTGTTAATAATACGATGATCACACGCATAAAAAATAATAATACTAATAAAACCGCATATCTCATGCCTGAAAAAAGAAATGGGATAAAAAATGGGTTCCACGTTAAGTAATTTTATGTTTGCCAATCAGCCACGAGTATCCCATGGACGTATCAATACTATGTATGAAATGACTAGTTTCGAAAAGGTTGTCTTATATTCTCAGAACCGGACCGGAAATGTCTTAAAGGCTAAATGAAGCGGTAACACGTAATTGAAAGTGACATTTAATTTTAATTAATACTAATTATTCAAGAGGTCGATGGGTTTGTATTCTGATTCCTTTGTTATTTTCACCTTTGACGTTTAAAAACCGGAATGTGTTGTTAAAAATTCCGAGACCAAAATAAGCACGTGGTAAATGTTTACTATCATCATCTTTATTTGCTGTCCACCTCTCCCACTTGCTATATAGCTTTGAAAATTAAGTTTTGTTTGAGATCGACGGGTTTGTTTATTACAATAGTCGTTTAGTGCTTTTTTTGATTCGACTATTTTTTATTTTAAAATAATTTTTTAAAATTTATATTTTAAAAAATTTTATAATATTCATGTTGTAACGAGTAGTATTCTAGTAGTTATACTATAGAATCCACTTTGAAGGAAAAAAAATAAATATAAATGGGAGAAAAATAATAAAATTCATCACCCACCAAAAATTATAAGAATATTTTCTACCTGGTATTTCTTTCTTGTACTTGTATTTATTCATGCTTGTAACGGGTTGAATCTTGAGCACCATAAATTTTCTCTCATCTTTTTATTTTAGATATTTGTGCATTAAACTAATTAAAAAAATATTAAAAATATTAATTTTATGTTTTTTCAAAACCGATATACTTTTAAAAACCCCACTTAAAAGTGAAAGTTACAACACTTTTAAATAGTTTATTCTAAGAGATAAATTATTGATATGCTTTTTAAATAGTAAATACACCATTTTTTTTATTTGCACTACAATGAAAAAAAAAAACTATTTTAACAACTTATTTGTATTTTAATATCAATATATTTTTTTATTTTCTAATAAAAACTTGAAAGAATTTATGGATACAAAAGAATGAATATTTAAATAATCTATTTTAATACTTTTAGCTTTTTTAATAATTATGTAGGAATGATTTTTTTTTACACAAAAGCTATTCTGGCTCTTCAATTTATCATTTTTGGGGCTATAAAATCAAAAAAAAAAATTAATATCCTGTTTGTTTCATGAAAAATAATTTTTTTAAAATAATTTTTTTTAACTTTCCTGTATTTATTTGTTATTAGAAAAGTTACTAAACAGAAAATATTTTCAAGTTAAAGAAAAAGTTGGCCTGGTTTCCAGGAAAGTGTTTTCCATTTATTTTGGGTGGAAAACACTTTCTAGAAGTTATGAAAAATTTAGAAATGTTATGTTATTTGCTGATTATATCAAATTTGATCATCGAACTTTTGATTGCTATATATTTTGTTTTGAATCTTTTTTTTTTCAATTCATCACTTAAAATTTGATTTAATTTGATTTTTATATCAACTTTGATCATTATATTTATGATTATTATTTGTTTTTTTCTTATCATTTTCTTAATTAAAATATTTTATCTATCAGATTTGGTTTTTATTTTTTTGATTGTTATTTATTTTATTTGAAGTAATTTATAAAATTGTATTTTTATAATATCGATGATGTCCTAATCGTATAGTTTTAACGTGCCTTTATAATATTTTTTTTAAAATATATTTTTATTTTTTCTACCTCCTCTTATGCGGTTCATTTCATAATTTTTTTGAAATGTTATGTTTTTAAGTAAAAAGTATTAGACTATAAAATAGGCATGTGATAAATGATTACTATCATCATCTTTGTTTGCTGTCTGACTCACCCACTTGCTATATAGGTTTTGAGAATTAAGTTCCATGAAAATGACGAGTGGGATATCTTTTAGAATTACTAGATAGACCAAGATTTCTTTCAGATAGACCAAGATCGATGAAATCATGTTCAATTTACAAGCAAATTAATCATAATCACGAGAGTTTTTTTGTGTGTATTGCAAAAGTTCAAGTCGCCTTCATGTTCTGACAAGCGAGGAGGAACTTAAAAAACAAGGATAATGGTCGGCCGTAGGCATATTATTGTTAATTAACCTGATGATCTCAGTGAGTTATCACATCCCCAGACCAAAGTGGAGTTGCCTGAGTAACTGTGCCAGATCCAATCCCAGTTCCGTGCGTGGTAATGGCAAACATTGGATTTGATTAAAGCAATTCAAATTAATAAAAAAATATATATATGAACATGAAAAGAAAAGGAAAATGAAAAAGAATAGAGTTTTTATTAATGATTATATTCTGAAGTGTTTAATTAATATAAATTCAAAGATATTATATATAAATTAAATTAAAAATATTATTTTATTTTTAATAAATATAACAAAATAAATAAATATATTTCTTAACAACAACAACATTAACTGCATGCCAATCTTGGCTAGTATATCTCGCATTTTGGACCCCATTAATTGAAATAAGAATAATTGCTTCTTCGTGTTGTACTCTCTTGAGAGCTCGACGTCGCGACGACCCTTCGTGGTAGCAGGGATTGATGTCGGGGTCTTTGTTTGTGAAAAAGGGAGTCGCCACCTAGTATTATGGTCACTAGGAAACCTAACTGGTCTTTCAGAGATTCTAAGGCAAGGGACTGGTTGCGTAAAGGGAAGGTTTTAGCACCCCTAGTACGCCCTACCTAAGGTAAGCTGCTTAGTGTTTGGTTTGCCTATAATTGCTATGGGGTTGATGTTCTCTAATCCCATCAGTTCCCTAGGACAAGTCTGCTATGATGTATGAACTTGGGTTCAAAGTTTAAGAGAAAGAACCCTTGGCCAATATGGATCATACCTTTAGATATGTCTATAGAGTGCTAAAGAGAAACGGTGCGAGTCTTTTGAAGTCTGTGCTTGATTTGAAATAAATTCAGAATTTATGAATTTTAGAGACAGCTAGGATGGAAATCTAAGGAGATTCAATGTGCTTAAGAGCTCATTTTCCCCTTAGTATTTCGAGTGTTCGCGACTCGTGAATCGCAAGGAAGAGAAAAAGCTAAGCTAGAAATCTAAGGAAATTCAAAGTGCTTTAAAAGCCAATTTTTACCTTAGTATTTTATATTTTCATGACTCATAAATTGTGAAAGCAACATTTGAAATGTCCCCAATTATAATTGAGGCTTCTTTCAAGGATACACAATTAAATTATTCTAAATAAAATTTTAGGCATAAATATGCCCTTCTGTTAAAAATAAACAAGTTGTATTCCTATTAACAATATTTTAGACATTTACCTTTCATAGGTTTATTTGCCCTTATATTATTAAGGGATAATGACTTGTTATTCCTAGAAATTTTTTTTTTGATATTTACCACTTTGAGTTTCTTTATCCGGATATTAACATGAAACAATGGAGAATTATTCCCAATAACATTTTGAATATTAACCCCTTTGAGGTTTATTTATCCAAACATTTGTAGTGAATAATAACAAATTATTCCTAATAATATTTTGGATATTAACCCCTTTTGGGATTTCTTTATTCAAACATTAATAGTGAATAAAGATGAATTCCCAAAAATAAGATTTTTATATTTTTGGAATATTGGCCAATACCCTTTAAAATTTACAAACATGTTGTAAAATCCAAAATGCAAGAAAATAATTTTTTGTGTTTAAGAAATCCATGCTAAAACACATTTCTTTTAAACCTCGAATATTTTAAAAATTATTATTTATTTGCTTTTCTGAAAAAAAAAAGTAATTTAAAAATATGTTAGGGTATTGGCCGTATGCAACATGCAAAAAACATTTTTATATTTTGATTAAAAAACACTATTCATCACAACAATTAAATACAAACATCACAGCTGAAGTTAGCAAAACATCATAAGAACAAGTTGTCACATGGGGTAAATTCCTGAAACTAACATTTTGAACTAAAAAAAACAATGATTAATCGTTGTTATCCTAAAAAGTAACATTTTGCATTTAGGTGTAGTGGTAGTAACATTTTGAACTCCAAAATTCCGCAAAGATTAGTAGCAGAACTCCAAACTATAAAAGTAACATTTTGAACTCAACATCTTATGCCAGTTTCGGTGCCACACGACTCATCCTCTGTTATCTTAAATCTTGAACGCTGCCATGCTCATGAAAGGCAAGGAACTT
>Ga0325414_1005656_pt1 | contig 13216 bp, 4 predicted proteins | sample PopdelMetagenome_8_FD_206183 | JGI IMG/M metagenome (GOLD analysis project Ga0325414, IMG submission 206183) | Populus deltoides microbial communities from Bellville, Georgia, United States - Leaf-PdKOR-R3 | ecosystem: Host-associated > Plants > Phyllosphere > Phylloplane/Leaf | place: USA...
TTAGCTTATAACACAGTAGCTTATAAATTACCAAAAGGCTTAATTATAGCCTGACTTAGTTGCTATTTGCCCCTGGGCTTGGAATTTCTTACGAAACTATAACAAACACGTAGCTCGAACTAAAAGCAAAAACTACAAGGCAACATCAACAGCAGTTTGCAAAACTCAATTTTACCCCTATTTTTCAATGTATTTTAAAAAATATAAAAATTTTCAAAAAAATAATTTTAATGCGATTTAGCTGAATTATAATTATTTCATGATTTTGGACACTTTTATTCTATATATATATATATAAAAGGGATTAAGATGGTGAAGGGTCAAGGAATATAATAACAAATCATGCAAATGAGAAAAATAAAAATAAATAGAGATTCAAGAAAAAATAGAAAAATTGCATACAGAGATCCTCCTTCAAGAGGGGCATAATATAAAACTGCCAATAATTTTTTTTTCCAGTTTTGACAAGGAACACCAACACTATACATACCGCCATTGCCCGATTTGTTTTCAACAATTTTCAATCAACTTTAGCAGCCTTAAAAGGTTGTTCCCAAATCCTAACACATTCATTTGTTTATTTTTTTAGAATAACTTGTGACATTATTGATTTTTTTTTTTTATGTATATTGATGAATAATATTTGAAGTGTTTAAGTCTCGTGTCATTGTATGGAAACCCGAGGCTATGTAGCCATCAGATTGATATTTTTTATAGATGGAATAACGATGAAAACCAATATCTTATAAAAGGGTTAGGAGGATCAAGTTAAATTTAGGTTATCCAAGGCATAATAGAGTGGTCTCGATGTTGATGTTGAAATTTTATACGTGTGTTGGTGTTTTAGGTTTGTTTTTGTTTGATGTATGTATCACTTGTCTCTTATTCAAGAACTCAACCCAAGATAAGATGGTCTATTATCGGCTTGTATCCTTGGATGTTAACTATTGTTATTCATTTTAGGACCTCTCATAAATATATATAAAATATAAAAAAACAAAAAAAGTTGGAGAAATAAAAAAATATACATCAATATGAAGAATATGAAAAATATCCATAAAATTTTCAAAGACTGGTTGAGGAGGATCAAAATAGCCAAAGTTCAAAACTTGACAACATATTTTCGACTGATAAATGCCTTATTAGCAAGGAAAATTCAATTTAAGAAAGGAAATTCAAAATTAAATGTTTAAGGAGTCAATTAGATTTTTCAAGGTTTAATTGAATTTATTGAGGGCATAATTACAATAAAAAAATAATTTTTGAAATCAATTTAGGTTTTAATTGGAAAAAATTAAAGTCTGAGGGTCAAATTGCAATTTTAAAGAGTTAATTTGGTCAAATCAGAGACTTAATTGCACAAATATTAAATTTGATGGATAATTAGGGACTTGATTGAAGAAATGCAAAACCAATAACCAAACCGAAAAAAGACGTGAATGTAGTCTTTGAAATCGATCAAATCAGGGGTCAAATTAAATAAATTGAAAGTTTGTTAATCAATTGAGGGTTAAAATGCATAATTTCACAACTAAGGACTAAAATGAAACAAACGATGAACTTTGGGGAAGTTTGATAGGGGTGGAATTGTAACTTTTGGGTAAATTCCTGTATTTTTTACTTAAAAAAAAGAGGGGCAAATATATATATATATATATATATATATATATATATAAGTTAATGGAGTGGAAATTATTATCTAATAATGTGAATGTGGGACAATGATTAAATTGAATAAGTCAAACTTTTGGGCCAAATGGTTTTAAAACAAAACAAGGAAGGACTTAAATGAAAAAGGAGGGAAAACTTGTAAATATATAAACAAGTGGGGAGTGGAATTTAAGGGAGGAGTGGCCGGCCATGTTAGGGCTTGAGAGGGGGAAGAATTGAGTAAAATTTATCCAAGTTCATCCAAAATAAATTCACAAAAATAAAAAAGAAAAGAGATATAATTAGTGATTAAAGTTTATTAGGAAGGGTTTGAACAAGAAAATCTCAAAAGGAGAACAAAAGATTTTTTTATTAAAGAGGGGAGGAATTGAGAGGAAAATAAGTGGGGAAGGAGAAAAGAAATTTGTGTGGTGATTTCAAGCTTTCCATCTCTTATTTCTTTGAATTAAAAGGTAACAAATCTTTTCCTCTCAATTCAATTGATATATTTAGTATGTTAAGATTTTATTCAATTGTATTAGTGCATAATTATGGTATGAGTTGTGAGGTTGAATGGGTTAATTTATGAAATTATAATGAATTAATGTTTTAATAAATGAAATAATAGTGGGTAATGTTTCAATTTGTGAAATTGAAGAAAAAACTAATTATGGGTTTTTTGGAGGAGAGGTTTCAGCCTAAAGAAAGAAAATGAATGAAAATGTTGGATCAATAATTAATTGTTGAGTTATGTGATAATACTGATGATGAAGAAATTATATTAGTGATGAGTTAATATTGTTGTTTGATAGTTAAATGAGTTATGTGATAATATTGATGATAATATATTGGTGATGAGTTAATATTGTTGAGTGATAATTAAATCAGTTTTGTGATAATATTGATGATGAAGGAATTATGTTAGTGATGAGTTAATATTGTTGTTTGATAGTTAAATGAGTTATGTGATAATATTGATGATGAAGAGATTATATTAGTTATGAGTTAATATTGTCAAGTGATAATTAAATGAGTTATGTGGTAATATTGATGATGAAGAGATTATGTTAGTGATGAGTTGATATTGTTGTTGAAAATTAAATGAATTATGTGGTGATGTGTTAATGAAGTAATTAAATTAACAATGAGTTGTTTTGCTGGTTTGATAAGTAAAGTTGTTTTGTGGTGATGTTGTTGATGAAATAATTAAATTGATGACAAGTTAATTTTGTTGAAATAAAATTTAATTGGTAATGAAATGAACCTGCAGGAGTGGACGAGGCTACAGGAACCACTCAGCAGACAGGTTCAGCTAGCAGGACGCAAACATTAGGTAGGTGTTTAATATCTTGAATATTTTTTTCTTTCTCTGAACTTTAGATATTTAAATTTTTTCTCAATCAATGAAATGTTATGTGGAATGCTGGTAGATTTTCCCATAATAATTTATTTTTAAAATGAAAGACTTGTGAGCCAGTTATCCTGGAATAGAACTGGTGCCCTGTGATGGGCAACTTAGGAACCAACTATCATGGTATGGTACTGGTGCCCTATGAATGGGCAGCTTGTGGACCGGTTATCCTGGTATGGAACTGGTGCCATGTGAATGGGCAGCTGGTAGTCTAGCTGTGCTGGTTTGGAACTGAAGTTCTATGATGTGGACATGTTTGAATTTTGGATTATTGATTTGTGAATAGTACTTGGAAGATGATAGTAAATGTGGAAATTTTGTGAGTAACTACTGTATATATTTATATGTTAATGCACATGTAAATGCTCTAATTAACCATGATTATCTTTTAAATCATTATGCATATTCATCTCAATACCGCGCCTCCTAATAGTTTTAGAGTTTACTTCTATTACCAGTAAATCTTTTGGATATGTAAATTGTTGATAATAACATTTCTATCTGTATATTTTGAAGATTATAATGTTGTGTATGTATGAATTTAAATGGACTAGCTTATTTAACTTGTACTCTGTTGTGTAAATATTTTCTAATTATAATGGTGATATATATATATATATATATATATATATATATATATATATATATAAGTATGTAGTTAATATTATTTGTGATAAACAATACTTAAAAGATTATATATGATTGAAGGAAGTATATTAAGTCTATAATCTATTGTTTGTGTATCATGGTTAAGATAACTCTTTATTTTCGCAAAATAATTATTCGTTGCGTTGACATGTTAGAGAAAGTGAAATATTGTTGATTAAGATATGTTGGAGTATAATAAGAACATTGAATTGTGGAAATGATTGATTAGGGACTGATGTTGATTTTGTCGATAACTTGGGATATGCTAAATTAGGGGAAACTCTGCTGAAATTTTTTGAAAAAAAAAAATATCATGAATTTTCAAAATATATTGCTGGAAAATTTTGGGATTGTTACAGGAATTGTATGAAATTAAAAGTTTGGGAGGCAATTATGAGTGCAATTGAAAGCAATTGGAAACACATGAACTAAATTGAAGTTTGCCAAATCTCAAATTAAAAAACCCTAATTTTAGGGTTTAACCTAGACAAAGCGTCATTCAGCCACTGTTTAGCTTCTTCTTCGGTAGTTTTAGCTGATCGAGTAGGCAAATTTAGACAAATGAATGTGGCTTCTTTGATCACCTATAGAGTTGTAACCACCACTATTCAACTGAGAAACACTCATTTTACAAAGATCAACTACTCTCGTCAAACACTTACATTCTATTTTCTTCAACAAACTCAACATCTTGTCTCCAACCAACCATCACTACATTTTTAAATTCTAGGCTAATCAAATTGATACTTTCAAATGAATGAAGGTGGAGCTACAAACCTCTAAATTGAGTAAGGATGGATCTAAATGAAAGGTATGCTTTTCCTCAACCAAGTTTAATGGTTTCCAATGATGTTTACATCGAAACTGCTCTGGCGAAGCCTCGAAATTGATCAACTCAGTCAGCCTTGACTGAGATACACTTTGATGCAAAACCACCCAATTGTTTCGTGTGTTCACACTTAGGAACTTCTTAGAGGTTTCTTATCAAAGACTTAAAACATTTCTCTCAAGATTAGGGAACCAAAAACACCTCACATTGACTTCTAAGTTTGATAATAATAAAAAAAAAACCCATTCTTGAGTTTGTTACAGAACCATCATCCTAAAATCATTGAAGTATAGAGGTTCCAACCGTTAATATTTGATCAAAAGACCAATCTTTGATGAATGAGGATCAATATTTGATTAAATTCATAAAAAATCCTAGCTTGAAACCCTATAAATATCCCCTGGAAAACCAAAACAAGAGAGGAAATAAAAGGAGAAAAAGGGAAGGGAAAATTGATAAAAGAACTCCATGTGTGAAGGTATCAAATCCATTCTTCATAACTAAGTGTAGATAACCAACATTTAACAAAGAGAGTGGAAACAAGATCTAGTGTGGAAATAGGTATTTCAAGTTTTGAATATGCACCTTACATTGTGAACTCTACTAATCCTAAAAATGGAATGATTTAAGAAAGTGGAATTAAGGGTTCACTTAATCTTGTTCTATTATCCAAGGTACAATAGGTTTCATTGAAACTGATCTAAATGTGTTGGTGACCTAGCAACCTTTCTTAGAGAGAATCTATTAGTAGAGTCTAATCTATCTAAAAAATCTATAGTTTTAGAACACATGCCTAAATAGTGAGAGGAGTTTTAAGAGTTTTCCTGAAAAGATAAGGACTTTATAATAGCAGTAACATAAGTTCAAGTTATTTTATACATTTTAAGCTTAGAGATATATTGTTTAAGTAGATGGCTACTTATATCTATAGTATACACTAGCAAAAAACCCAGCACTCTACTTGTCATTTCTTTACCTCAATTAAAACCTATCAGGTACTCAGATGCTTATTTCTCAGTATCAATTAATGTTTGTTGTTATTATACAACTAGGCTTTTCTGATGGGGACACCGAACCCGAAATATTATTTATGCACTCGAATGATCATAGACGATGGAGGATAGCCCAAACAATTGAGAGATTGGGCTTTAACTTTATGTTTTTGGGTTTAATTTATATGAACTTTTAGTTAAGGTTTATTAATTTGGTTTATTTGTTGGTTTGATTTAATTATTGTTGTGTATTTTATTTAGTGGGCTATAAGCCTAAACGCTTGTTCTAGCTATGGTTTTAGTATTTATATCCCACTTTTCTAAATGTTAAGGGACTTTTGATGATTAATGAAAATTTGCAGATTTTCCATATCTTCAATCCCTTTTTTTTCTCTTTCTTTGCTTTCTCTTCTTAACTTCTTCTCTAAAAGCTTCTTTCTTTTCCCGGCTTTAATTCTTTTGTTTGTTGTCCCGCGTCAAATTTGGTATCAGAGCCAGAATTTTAATTATTCTTACAATTAAATGATCCACAATATTTATGCTAAACCCTAGATCTAGTTTTTACGGTCGTCATGACCCTTGGATATTTGATATATGGATTCGTAATATGGATAGATTCTTTGAGTGGCATAAATTGTCTGATAATAGAAAAGTTAGATTTGCTAAGATGAAACTCATTGATGAAGCCAAAATTTATTGGATAGATGTTGAGGATTGTTTAGAGATGAGAGGTAAACCTCTTATAACTGATTGGATTAAAATGAAACAAAAACTTCAGGAGAAGTACCTACCCCAGTCTTATAGGAATAAACTCTTAGACCAATGGAACAATCTAAAACAAGGGAATAAGTCTATCAATGAATATATAACGCAGTTTAACGATTACATGATTAGATGTGCTATAAGAGAGAATGAAACCATGATTTTGCGTAGATTTTGTAAAGGCTTAAATGATGATCTTAGAAGAGAAGTTGTATTTCAAGGTGTATCTACCCTTAACCAAGCTTATACCTTAGTTCAAGATTACAAGTTGGTCACGAAGAATCAGAGGATGAATCGTCAGGGCTCTTATAGTATCCTTACTAGGTCCCAATTCAGAAGTAGTGATTCTTTGTTAGGTGCTCCACCCTACAGACCTAATCCTAGTAGCGCCCAACTTTGTAAGAAAGATAAGGGAAAACGAGTTGTCAATGAAGTGTCTAAGGTGAGTTCAAAGGTTAAGTGTATTAATTGTTTAGGTTTTGATCATATCTCTTTAGATTGCACCTCGAAACCCATAGTCATCCAAAAACATAAGGATATAGGTAAAGAAGAATATTGTAGTGTTGAAATGTATGAGCCTAATCTTGAGGATTTTAGTGACCTAGATGAAGAGGATGTGCAAGAAGAGGGACCCAACACAATGAGTCCACATGAGATTGAGAGTGAGGTTAAGAAAGAGTCTGATATGTCTGCTTTAATGGTAGAGGAAGTTTTAGGGAACTCTTCAGTGGAATCGCCTATAGAGATGAGTATGGTCTTAGAAAAGTCTCATGATATTAGTCCTCCTAAAATACTTGATTCCTCATCCCACATGCTTGGTGTCCATCACATCATAAGTTTAGAGCAATATGTTGAGCTTTTTGACCCCTTACCACATGCACGTGATGAGGAAGATGAAGATAATCCTACTTTACTTGATTGTGTCCATACCATATCTACACAGGTTTCAAATAATGTTTGTCTCATTCCACACCCTCAATCATTTAGTGTTCATAATTACAAACCTGAGAATCCTATAGAATACTTTCCCATATCTCCTCACGATAGGATGTCTAAGTTAACTGAGTCGTTACCATGTAGGGTTTATAATTTGCATATTGAGATCATGAAACAAATTCAAGCAAGTAATGAACAATATAAATTTCGAGCTGATTTACTTAAGTATCATGATGCACTTAATGTTAGAGATTATTTCATGATACAGATTAGACCTGAACGGTGTCCTTTGGAAACCGATCATAAATTGCAAGTAAGTAGTGCTAGACCATTCAAAGTGTTGTAAATGATTAAATCAAATAATTATATCATTAAATTGCCATTAAACTTTGATATTAGCTCTATTTTTAACTTGAAAGACCTCAGTATTTATAAAATACAGCCTATCCCTGATGCTCCTTTTGATACCCCTACCTTATTATCCATATATTTGGAATAAAAGAAACATATTAATGCTACTTTGAATGAACAAGTTGTTTTTACCAGGAATGGTGAACTTCAGCAAATCCCAGTATATGGACTCGATGACCAGATTCAGACTATACTTGGATTATTAGAGAGACATCGCAACAGCTTGATCTTTATCTTTGAGAGCGTTATCGGAGTCACCTTGGCTTATACTCTACGGGGTCGAGTTCTTCCAACCCAGGAGAATTGATGGGGACACCGAACCCGAAATATTATTTATGCACGCGAATGATCATAGACGATGGAGGATAGCCCAAACAATTGAGAGATTGGGCTTTAACTTATGTTTTTGGGTTTAATTTATATGAACTTTTAGTTAAGGTTTATTAATTTGGTTTTATTTGTTGGGTTTGATTTAATTATTGTTGGGTATTTTATTTAGTGGACTATAAGCCTAAACGCTTGTTCTAGCTAGGGTTTTAGTATTTATATTTCACTTTTCTAAATGTTAAGGGACTTTTGATGAGTAATAAAAATTTACAGATTTTGCATATCTCCAATCCCTTTTCTTCTCTTTCTTTGCTTTCTCTTCTCAGCTTCTTCTCTAAAAGCTTCTTTCTTTTCCCGGCTTTAATTCTTTTGTTTGTTGTCCCGCGTCATTTTCTCTCCACCCAACGTGTATCAAGACTCGTTGAACTCGTTCAAGCTTTGTTGTGTTCTATTCTTCTTAGAAATCTAAGAGAAAATGGAGAAAATTGTGAGGGTGATGGCTAGTTGTTTTTATGAAAAAATTGCAATAGTATTATCATGAGGGTATTTTAGTCGTTAAATAGAATATAATGAAAAACTTGTAAATAATTCAATATTTTTTGTTGATATTTTTTTGGGATGTAAAGTGTTATAAAGTTGTTAAAATTTAGGATGTAAAATATAATTTTCCAAAACATAGAGGCAAAGAAAAAAAAACAATCAAACTATAGGAGACTTGATATAATTTTCCTTAAAATCTTTTGGTTTTTTTTCTTTTAGTTTGTTTAGGGTTTGTTATCAACCTAATATTAAAGGATAAAATTCAATTAAAAAAACCCATGTGGAATTGAAAAAAAAAAGATAAAAAAGGGCTAAAAAACCCAAAAGATTTAGATTAATGTTTGGTTTTAGGGTTAACTATTAATTTTAGAATTTAGGGTTTGTTTTTTAGAGTTAGGGTTATGGTTTGGGGTAGGGTATTGTTTAGAGGGTTTGTATTTGGGGTTAGAGTTAGGTTTAATTTGGGGTTTGGCTCTTTTTTATTTGTCGAAATCATCATTTTCAATTGAGCATTTGTTAAAATTGTTATTCTCAATCACGTCTTTATTAAAATTGTTATTACCAATCATGTTTTTATAAAATTTATATTATTTTTCAAATAATTTTTTTAGCGTGTATTATTCGAACAAAACTTTTGGCCAAGAGTGTTAGAGAGGAAAAAAATACTTATTTTCCAATGTCATGTCTTTATACCATGAATATCATAAATATTATAAAGAATAACTTCTAGAAATGCACCGGAGTCATGAGGCAATGGTAGACTGCAGTCTTTGCAAGTACACTTACGATGTATCATTTCAGCTGTAAGCATCCGATTACAAGGAAGCTGCGGGGAGAAAAAAAGGCACAGAAAGGAAAAGCTGGTAGCATAAGAGAACCTGCTGTCCAGGCTAATCGCTCGGTTCTCCAAGTGGAACTGGTAGGCCTTTGATATCTGGTGATTGCGAATTGGATATGGAGATCAGTTCAGATCTATACTTTTCTGTTCCATCAAAATAATCTTTCACTTCACTCGGCCCCTCAGTGCTGTTTGAGTTTTCCGGCAACAAGTCCGAGATATCTATGAGCGACTCCCTTGCTGCTACTTCCTCCTCATGAACCTCTTTGCCAGAAGATATCTTATCCATAAAATTAATACCAGTCTGCTGCTATTCCTGTAACATCAAGACACATCATTCTGCTGCGAAAATAAATGAGCTTGAAAGGAATACCATGAGTAGAGCGTTGAATTCCAAGTCAGCAAATAATAACCAGTGCAACACACAAACGCACCATCAAGCATCCCCGTGTAACACCAGCCATGAATATATATATATATATATATACTGCATAACCCAATTCCGGACTTCACCAAACCTTTAAGTAAAAGCCAAATACGATTCATCGAAGTTTCCAGAGTGATTTAAAAGCCCATATAAGCTTGAGGTTAATCTGCAATCTGCCAGCAAGATTTTGCATTGCCATTTTCACATGGTAATAAAACCTAGTGCACGGGTGCATAAAAACCAGGTTGGAATTCTACAATTGCGCGACAATTGTAAGAGTATCAAAGCAAAAGAAAAAAAGAAATCCTCCCTGAGCTATGTAATGAGGAAGCATTTTCCAGTTGCTTCATTAACAATCAGATATATATATAGAACAACAACAATATTTTAGAAACACCAGTCCAATCCACCAAAATCCGAGTTTGATTTACAGAGAATTGAAGCTATGAAAAAGAGCAGAAGCACTCACCCTTCCCTTAGAAACAATTCTCGCTTATGAAACCAAAATCTAAAGTTATTTTCTCGTTGGAAAGAAAGAAAGAAAGAAAATCAATGGTTTTGAATTAATAAATTTAAGAAAGGGTTGGGAAGTTCATAGAACAAGAAACTCTGTTTATGCAAAGCAAACAGGCAACAGCCGGCGAGGCAAAGATTGCAAATTAAGGCGGAGCAAACGTAAAGCAGAAAACAAATCGAATTCGTTTTCCTTCCCTCCCACAGAAACCAAGCTTCTTTTTTCTTAAATTGCAAAAAAAAAATGAATAACATAATAACCAGAATAGAACAGTTGCAGCAGGCAGCAAATTGAAATACGAGAGACAGAGATAGATCTATATAAGAAAATGATTATTGGAAATGGAGGGTGAATACAATAATACCTCTGGTTCTGGATGGTTGCTTGGCTGGTTGGAGTGTTCACAGTTATGGATTGGCCGAATGATTATCTATGATAAGATAATACAGCGTCAGAAAACGCCAGACGGATGATGCATCTCTTTTCAATGGAGTCTTTCCATTTCCTATCTTTCTTTTTAACAATATACTATACTAGTTTACTAGCCACAATAATGCCATGGATCGGATTAAAAAAAAATTGAAAACATGTTCATATTGTTATTAAATTTATTTAACACTGTTATTAAATTTAATTTGGTAGATCAATCTTGAAATCTTTTTACCTGATTTTTTTTCTAGTTCAAGTTTAAAATTAACCCGTAATAAGGTCGAATCTAGTTCAAGTTTAAAATTAACCCTTAATAAGGTTATTTCAACGTGACTAGATCAATTTAACAACTTAAAAAACTATCCAAATGATAAATAAAAATTATGATTTGATTTAAAAAATTTAAACCAAATTTTAATGCCAGCCTCAACATGCATTAAATGCCTATCAGTTTAAAAGGCTCAGAAACGCACTCCCTCCAACCTATCTTAAGCAACCTCTTCAGGTACTGTCAAACGCAAGTTACACCCTTAATTCCTGGAAATTAAAAAAGCTTGTCCGCCGAGAGAATTGCAAGCTGAGCATCCATATACAGAGGAGAAAGACAGAGAACCTGCCTAGCCTAGCCTAGCCTAGCCTAGCCACATAAAAAACCAATCCTATCAGAAAGAGCCATCCGATAAAGCAAGTCCTGAGAGCCACAAAAAAAAAAGCACTGTTGTAGTGAACAGGTATTTTGACTCAAACGCAACAGTGCTGCCCAGGAAGCACTGTTGCTGTGAGCAGGACTTTTTCCTCAATGTTTACAGTATACTAGTCACGTAACCCCGTGATGCCGTGAATTAATTTTTTTATATAAAAAATATATAAAAAAATTAATATTTAAAAGTGTTAGGTCTTTCTGTAAAGTTATATTCAAAAATTTTGAGTTTGGTTATAATATCTGATCCAAAAATAATATTTATAATAATAATAATAATAATAATAATAATAATAATATTAAACTTGCATGACCCAGTAGGTCTAGGTCTAGCTCTAATACCAGACTCAATAGCCTTGGATATGGATCTGGCTGCAAAGTCATGTCATAAAAGTATGATAATTAAATAAATTAATTAAAAAGAAAAAAACCAATAGAAAGAAAAAAAACTAATGAAGAAAAAGAAAAAAAATCTGAATTAACTGGGTTAACCCGTCAAACCCTGGATTCGTGTCGTGAAAGTTTGATAACTAAATAGAAAAAAAAATTGACGGGTTAACCCAGAATTAACCGGGCTAACCCGTCAAACCAGGTTACCTGTCAAACCCGGGATCCGTGTCATGAAAATCTGATAACTAAATAGAAAAAAATTGAACATTAACAACCTAAACTAAACGAAAAAAATTAATTAAAAATAATAAAAAACAAAAACAAACAAAAGACATAAGCCTGTTACTAATGAGGAAAAAGAAAAAAAATCTGAATCAACTGAGTTAACCCATCAAATCAGATTAACCCGTCAAACCTGGGATTCGTGTCATGAAAGTTTGATAACTAAATAGAAAAAAAAATCGATGGGTCAAACGAAAAAAAAATTAACAAACTAAACTAAACAAAAAAATAATTAAAAAGGAAAAAAAAATTGAGGTTAACTCGTTAAACTAGGTTAACCCGTCAAACCTGAGATCCGTGTCATGAAAGTATGATAACTAAATAAATTTTTTTTTTCACATTAACAAACTAAATTAAAAAAAAATCATTAAAAGAAATAGAAAAAAATGTGAACATTAACAACCTAAACTAAACGAAAAAAATTAATTAAAAAAAACAAAAACAAACAAAAGACATAAGCATGTTACCAATGAGAAAAAAGAAAAAAAATCTGAATTAACCGAGTTAACCCGTCAAATCAGGTTAACTCATCAAACCTGGAATTCGCGTCATAAAAGTTTGATAACTAAATAAAAAAAATCGATGGGTCAAACGAAAAAAATTGATTAAAAAAACAAAAAAAATTCAGGTCAACTCGTCAAACCCGAAATCCGTGTAATAAAAATACTATAACTAAATAAAAAAATTTCACATTAACAAATTAAATGAAACAAAAAAATCATTAAAGAAAAAAAACACAAAAAAAAAATCCATAAGCATTAAAAAAAAAATCAAGTGTTTCCCTGTGGACTGTGCGACCAGTAATATATTATATGTAAAGAAAAAGAAAAAACAAAAACAAAAAAAAAACACTGCTATAAACACGTTTTAGAGTATTCTAAAATAATTATCTCCAAGAACTTTCATCCGATAAAGCAAGTCCTGAGAGCCACAAAAGAATAGCTGTTGTTGTCTCCATTTCAAAGCAAGTCCAGGGAGCCCCACGACTGAGAAAAACAATAACAAAAACTTGCACTGAGCTGACCATGAAGCACTGTTGCTGTGAGCAGGACTTTTTCCTCAATGTTTACAGTGTATTATCTCCAAGAACTTTCATCCGATAAAGCAAGTCCTGAGAGCCACAAAAGAAT
>Ga0325414_1005657_pt1 | contig 13216 bp, 14 predicted proteins | sample PopdelMetagenome_8_FD_206183 | JGI IMG/M metagenome (GOLD analysis project Ga0325414, IMG submission 206183) | Populus deltoides microbial communities from Bellville, Georgia, United States - Leaf-PdKOR-R3 | ecosystem: Host-associated > Plants > Phyllosphere > Phylloplane/Leaf | place: USA...
TATTTTTAATTGCTCTTTTTACCAAATATTCTTCCTTTAACCATCAATATAGACACATCCACAGCCATGGGCACATCGGACTAAACCACAACCAAAACTATAAGCCAAACTTACCTTTATCAAGTAACTAAATCCCAAGCATACCGTTGTAACTCGGTGAGGATTGAGCATTTAACGATAAAGAGTGGAAAACGTGGGACCAAGAGGGGGGGTTAGATTAGACGAGATTAGTGGGGTCAAACGTTGATCTAGCGGTCGGAAAAGCGACCCCACAACGCAAAAATCACGTGATGCTGGGGCCATTTATCTTGGCAAAACTGTCGGGGACAGCACCAGCTACGATACTTATGACGTGGGTGGCTGCTTTGCATTACTTGAAGGCCCCACGTAGTCTTTGCTTTTCTTTGTCATCGTAATAGTTTTTGTTTTAAAATATTTTTTTAAGAATATATATTATAAAAAATAAATTTTAAAAAATTAAATTATTTTTTAATATTTAATAACTTTATAAAAAAATAAATTATAAAATACCTTCAAGTATTTGACTATACAATAAAAAATGAATTAAAAAATAACTTATAAATATTTTAATTTTCTTTTCAAAATTATTATAAGAATTTAGACCAAATATGATAGATATAAAATTTTAAAATATAAAATTAAAGAAAATATTTTTTAATTTCATAAATTATGTTAGATAAGATAAATAATTATAAAAAATAATTTTATAAATTATTTAAAATAAAATAAAAAACTATAAAAAAAGGATTAAATATGATATATATATATATAAATATATAAAATAACAAGAGAAAAAAATAATTAAAAAAAAAGGATAAAAATTGACATGAAAATCAAATTTAAAGGGAAAAAATAAAAAAAATTCAAATCAAAATACATAACAATCGAAATTGATACAATAGATAACTTAATATTTTGAATTTTTTTAAAAATTTTAAAAAGTATATTTTGTTTAAAATTAAAAAAATTATTTTTATGAGAAAAAAATTATTTTTATTAGAAATTATTTTTCATTAATTATTTTTTATAATAATAAATAAACATGGAAAAAATTAGAAAGTAATATTTAAGAGATTATTTTTTATAAAATAAACAGGGGTCATAATTTTAAAAAAATAAATTTAAGGAAAAATATCCATAATAATTTTTTATAATAAATATTTCAAGAAATAATTTTTAATAAAATTAATAGAAAATCATGATATATATATTTAACCAAACATTTTTTAACATTTTTTCAATTCCAATCATGACAAAGCACAGTTGTAATCATATTTTATTACCAAACAAACCGGAGAATCGTTTATGATGTTATGATAGCTGCACACGAAATGGAAAGTTTGTACGGAATGTTTTATTCTATATACCGCCTAACGAAGTTATTCATTGCTGGTCGGGCCACTTGCTCCCGGTTTCAAATAGCCCAGGCCTCATTCCATGAACAGAATCTCTCGAACAGATATTTCGGGCTCTTTTCGCCTGGCCCAAGGTTTTTTTTTGAGAAATAGATTTCACAGGATATTTATAAAGTTCACAGTAAAGTATAATAATAATAATAATTAAAAATATATGTTAGATCTAATATTATTAAGTATAAAACACCCCTAACCTGCATCAATGGAAAAACTTATGAGAAAAAAAATAAAAAAAGTCTATATAATTAATTACAAAAAAATTAATAATCCAAAGACAGATGGAAATGGTAAAATGGATTCTATAGATAATAATAAAAAAAAATGAGTGTGTTTGGGAGCGGTGAAAGTGAAAGAAAATTGAAAATACACAAAAGTCCTAATTCCCAAGGTAGGAGAACACGTAAAGTAAAGCAGAATAGCCTGCATGATCGTCTTTTTCTAACCAGATCTGGATTAACCAACAATCCATTCTCAAGTCCATCAGTTCCATTGCCAATGCAACCTATCTCTCCATTTAGCGATCTCTGCCAACCTCATCTCTAATGGCATCTACGAGCAAAGTGGACTTATCTGGAGAAGACGACGATGAGGTTTAGTTAGCATTTCGATTTTTCAAATTCATATATATTAATTATCACAAGATTTATAAGGTATATGAACTGATCGTGTTTCACTCACTGGATGCAGCAGCTCGAAAGATTTGATGATTTTACGCTTGCCTCTTCCTGGGAAAGGTTTTTTATTTTTATTTTTTGCTATTATAATAGCAAACTTATTTATGCATTTTATCTATCTATCTATTGTTTCTTTATTTTATAGGTTTATTTCTGAAATAGAAGCAGTTTGTAGGCAGTGGCTTGCCGATGGTCCAAATAATTTACTGGTAAGTTTTTATCAATTTACCAGTTATAAGTTTCCGGGAATGAATGATATGGGAAATAGGCTCCATTACTGGTTTTGTTGATTATTTGACTGTAGGAAAAGGGTGCGGTTAAGTTGGATTTTTCGCAGAAGTTATATAAGGTTAAAATGGAGTTGAAATACGCGATGAAAAGCTATAACATGGAGTATTATTTTGAAACCAGCAGCGGCGGTACTTGAAAATTTTTGCTCTAAATAGGTTTAATTATTGCTGTAGAGATTGCAGGAGTGTTATGTGTTCATTTAAGTTCTGGTTGGTGCAGGCAAAATTGCGGATGGGAATAGTACATTGCATGATTTGCAGTTATGCTTTGGAGTGAAGGATTTTTTGGTATTTGCAAATGCATTTTGTTTGGGTTTATTTGAAGTTTTGTTGTAGTCGTGACTATTGTGTTTTCGGATTACCAGGTTATTGCTCCTCAAAGTGCCAGTGGTGTGGTTCTTGATTCACCCGAGGCTTCTAAGCTCTTAAGTGCAGTTGCAATTGCTTTGACAAATTGCTCCAGGTGAGTTTTTGAATAAAAGATTCTAGATATTAGTGTAACATGGTGGTTTATGGGCCTACATAGTAGCACTACATTTCATTAGGCATAACAACCTGTTTGTTTTTTGGGTTGATGTAACACCAGTTCTGTTTCCTTATTAAAACAAAATTGAAATTTCATTAGGTTTTCATGATGGCTTTCCGAAACTTAATGACTAATTTCTGTTGCTTTAGAATTTAGAATGTGAGCTCATCAAATCAGCTTCTAATGTTTTGTATTTGGAAATGCAGCTTGTGGCCAGCTTTTGTCCCAGTTCATGATCCTTCTAGGAAGGCTTATATTGGAATTCAAAATATGGGAACTGTTTTTACTAGAAGATTCGAGGCTGATCGTATTGGTAGCCAGGTTCCTGTAAGGCTCATGCACTTGGAAGGGTTATACGAGTTATTTGTCTCAAAGTTTGTAAGTCTCCTGTAGATTTGATCCTTTATAATGATCTATATAGGGCATCCTCTTATCTTTACTGTTCCACCAACCTATGAAATTATTGCATTTTTTACCTTTTTGCAGAATAGTCAGATAATTCATGCTCATATATTTTCCTGCTGTATTCTTTACGCGCATTCTTGTTGTTAAACTACTCTTCTTTAAGTTGTTAAAGAAAAAGATGTAATTTCCAGCCAAGTGCCTCGAGAGAGGAAAGTAATTTCTGGATCAGAATCTGCTTCAAAAACCTATTCACACATAAATTTGTTCCCACTTCAGCTCCCTTTTTGCTTGGCATTTATGTTCACTTGTGGATTCTTGTCCTTCTCAATGTTACTGTGTTTTTATCTGATGTTGAAGGCCTACTCTACCCTGGACTTTGCTATGCATCTTTACAAAGTTCATTTTACAATGACATCAACATATAGAACCATTCACCATGATGATGATGATCTCCAAAGTCTTGGTACTGAAAAAGAAGAATATGGTGACAATCATGGTAGTGAGACCCGCAGTAGATCGCAATGGGATGATGATTGTCCATGGAGTGAGTGGTATTCTGCTGAGGACCCAGTAAAAGGTAAACTTCTATGGCTGATTATTGTCCTTGTTCCATGGCTGATTAATAATATTTCCTAGTTCTGGTTGCTGTCCTTGTTCCGTCGTTGATTCTATTGGACTTTTAGAGAGTGGAATATGTTGGATAGAAATATTTCTAGTTTCAAGGCACATGCTCACCATTTTACCAGGCTTGTCCCATGCATGCTCAAATATCCAAAATGAACTTCATTTCAACTACCTTATGCAACACTATCTATTTTGTCTATCATCTTTGTCTCTCCCTTTTCTTTGGCGTCCAGGTACCATACCTGAAGTTCTTTTGAGCTACTTAAAACACATCTATTTGTACTGTAAACCTTTCTTTCTGAAGATTCGCTTTGTTAATTTTGATGCTTCATTAAATGGCACAGGACTTGAATTGACTGCCACATGGTCTGAGAAGACTGTTGAAAGCTCTCTTGAAATGGCTGAACTTGAAAACGCATCACCTCATGAAGCTGAGAAGTGGATGATTCTTCCATTTCTGTCTCCAAATCTGTGAGAAATTTATTTCAATAGATCACTTTACACGCGATTATGATTAGAAAATTATTATGTTCAGAATATTATTTTTGTTAATTTTGTGATACTATTAATCACAAAATCTTATTCTTACGATTTCTATGTCGTGGGTCCATTGCTGGGATTTTTCTTTAGTCGATAGCCATAGTTGCTTAGAGGTGTCATCATGGAAGGTGGTATGAACTTATTAATATCTTTTTTAACTCTCAATTCAAGCAATTAATAAGATTTTATGGCTGTTCTGTTTTCTACCCTTTAGAAAGTGAGGCTTTCTACCAAGGAGTGAGTAGTGATTTCTTGAACCTGCTTGCCTGAAACTCTTGGTTCTTTTCTATTTCCTTGTCAAATAATTCAGATCAGAATCCAAATTCCTTGTGCTAAATTTCCAAATTCACAAGTTGCACAACCTTAATCCTGAGCTTTACCAATTACCACGTAAAGATTTCCCCCATTCACTGTTCTCCACTGTGCTTTGTGGTATGGATTGCCAAAATAAAAGCAAAGAAACCAAAATATATTGCCATCAATAAACTAGTTTTGCCTTTTCACCCAATTCTGATATTGTAAATATGATTAGCATATCCTGGTAGATTCTTTTTTTTACGTGTGGTGCTTTCCATTGCTTTTTTTGTTATCTTAACTTAGGTAAATTTTTGTACATCTGAAACACTCTTATTCCTTGAAGTGATAGTTCAGAAGGAAACAGAGTTGGCTTTGCTTCCCAATTGCGCCTTTTGGTTGACGCGCTAAATATGTCATTCGATGCCCAATTTATGGAGGATTTTGTGTCAGGTTTGAAATGATTCGAAATGTCTTGTCCTGTCAATTTAACTTGGTTGCTTGCTAAGTTTTTCTCTTATTCTTGGTTTTGGTTTGAAGCAGTTGAAAACCCTGGGTCTGATAATCTCAAGTCCTCGATGATTGTACCGCCACCAACTGTTCTTGATCGTGTGTTCAAAGATCTTTTTCATGAGGGTACAAATTTTTTATTTGGTTTTTCTGGGGGTTGGGGTTCTGCTTGGTTCTATTCTCTTTAATTCATAATTTTATCGTAGTTAAATGATATTTCACTTCTTCAATACTGTATATGCTGGCTAGTTGTTTAGCATCAGTCATGAATCCAATAAGAGCATGCCTAGACAAGTCTGAGCTTGATTTCTTGTGCTTGGTTTATCTAGATTGCCAAACTGCTTGGAAGAAGCTTTGAACTTGCTTAAAACATACTGGACGTAATTGCTGGCACATTTTAGTGTTTAAAATATTGTGCCAATGCGAACAAGATTACAAAATATCACTACTCTTTCATGAACATGTCACTGCTGCTTGGTTAGTGCTGCTGTGTCTAGACCCATTTTGGATAGTACAGGCACAGTTTATCCAATGCTGAGTGTAGCTGAAATTAGCATGGTACTGTGGATGGAAGGAAATATGAGAAAACATAGAATAGAAGTCATTGAATATCTGGAAATGGTACAAGTTAAATTAGTGGGGCATTATTTGAAGGAAAATACACAGGATTTAGATGCAATTGGAAACTGTTGAGTACCCATTTCTGTTGAAGGTTTCTAACTGTTATCTTTCCTCCATCAGGATCACAAGTCGCTGCATTTGCTAAAGGCGAGCATAAGATTTCTCGAGCTATTAAAGGCGCACCATTTGGATCTCTTTTTGCACAGTTTTGCTTACATGCTCTATGGGTGGGGACCTGCAATATACGTGGTATGTGTAAAAATGGCATATGCTGTATTTGTGTAATATAGATTAAGAATATAGTTATCTAATTGCACAACACATGAATTTATGGAGTTTTTTTTTTAAATTTTTTTATCTCTGTTGTTTCTCTTATATGACTATGTTTTTATTCTTTTATGTATTTCAGCTATTGCCGTGCTCTGGATAGAGTTTATTCGGGAGGTTCGTTGGTGTTGGGAAGAGTCACAACCTCTACCTAAAATGCAAGCCAATGGCTCAATTGATCTATCCACTTGTTTGATTAACCAGAAACTGCAAATGGTAATAATCTGTTTGACATTAGAAAGCTTATCAGCCTGAGTTTGCCTGGTGTTAGCTTTTGAGAGTTGAACTTTTGAAAAACCTGTGCTCTGTATTATCCTTTTCTTTTTAAAATATCCAGGTTGATGTTTTCTTGCTCAAAACCCATCATTTTCCTTGTAAAATGACTTACTAATTTGGCACTCAGGCAACTTACTTGGCATCATGAATAAATCTGGTAATTAAAAACCATGAAAATGTTGACCTGTCTTGGAGGAATCGGGATGGGTTCTTGTTTTTGTTCTTCAATGAAGGAGAAGTTCTTGAGACTTGTCGGTCTTTTTATAAAGAGATATTCCTTGCCTACTCTACTTCGATTTAGATCTGATAATTAAAAAACCCTGCATTACTTTTTGTCAAGAATACCAAAATTGCTTAGCAATCACTATGAATGGGTGCCTTCGGTTTGTCTCTCTATTTCCTTTTTGTTTAATCATTTTCTTCTCCATTTTCTGATTTCAAATTTGCTACTGCTTGCTGGAACTCAGTCAACTGTCACAAATAGCCCTTGTTTTCATCATAAAAACTATCAAACAACTTATTTTAAGCCATAATCTAATCGCTAATCCAAATAGCACAAAGATCTTCCTAATCTCCAAACTAGCTTGCTGTCTTGGAAATCCTTCACCTAAATTTAACATTTCCCACAGCCAAACAGCCACCAAAATTCATCTTTTTAAATCCCAATTCATATGCTGGTTTCAGCCTCTGCCTAGCAACACACTCATCATCAAATAAACTATGTTTTTCAGTTGTCATTTGTAGCGCCCTATTCTGGTATGACATACAATTTATAAATGAAACTATTCAGATTCAACAAGGATCTGAAAACATCTAAGCACTTTGTATGTGCTCATTTTATAGCACATGTTTAGTCAGTCATATCATTTTGCTTTTTGCTGCTCAGCTTGCTATATGCATTGAGAAGAAGTGTGAAATGAATGAAGACTTCCAAGATTGTGTAGGCAGCAATGAGCATACCTATGATCATAAGGAGGTGACATGGTGTTTTTATTTTAAGTTCTTTTCTAGTGTTTCTGCTGCTTACTGAGTTGAACTCAGGTGATTGCTTTTTGTTTTTTCTTCTCGGGCATTAAGTGCTAGTTCAATGGATTATGCAGGAAGATAGTCCGGTTGGGGACAAGACAACCAATAAACAAAAACATGGTGATGAGTTTGATGGGATTCAAGACAGGTGAACTAAGCAAGTGAGAGCTCCTTTATTTTCTATGTAAAATTGGCTGGGCTTGAGGGTATTGTATTGTTTTTTTCCCAACTCATCAGTTCTATCCTTTTAAAAAATAAGGGGTAAACTCAGATGAGTCCCCAACGTATCACCTGTTTCTCAATGGAGTCCCCAACCAATTTTTTTTTTTTAAAAATCCCCAATCGAATCCTGTCTTAAAACATCGTAAATCTTGACAGAAAACACTAAGTTCTCTTAAAAAATGTTCATGAATAGTCATTTTTGACATAAAACATTAATGGATACAGATGGAGGGACCTACTTGATAATTTCTGATACATTGGGGAACCAATTGAGCAAAAACATTCACGGGAACCCAAGTGAGAGCTGGTTTATAGGCAGGGGACTTTTCTGAGGTTGCCCAAAAAATAATAATTTGTGCTTGACTTTTGGAAATTCCCATTTAATCAACATTGTTTTGCTAAAGCGCATCTAGTTGTGTATTTTGTCATTCTTCCCATGGAGTTACAAACATGAATCTCTCATAAGCTTGAAATGGTAGGATTATGCCTTAGCTTTTTTGTGCAATACAGAAGTATGCTTCTTCTCCCTTTAACAACCAATTTGGGCATCACACTCATGTGACAGTGTATTTCAATTCAGTTTCTTCCTTCTTGTGCTAAGGTTGTTTGCATGTCTTTGGGTTTTTTTTTTGGGTGTGCGCGTGTTAGGAGAAAAGTAGCCCCTATGAATCTCATGGATGAACACACAGTAATTATATTTCAGTTATAATAAAAAATAACCATGTATTAGAATTTTGGCATTCTTCATCATCATCAATTTCTTTTCCTTCCATGATCTGGTCCATTGTATTCTGCCTTTTCGCCTTTTATGCACATAAAATAGTTTGGATCTTTACTTTTCCATTAAAAGAACCTCTAAAGTTTAGGTGTTTTTTTTTTTTGGCAATATTGCATGCTATTAAAAAGTTCATGAAGTAAATTTTTAGAGATCAAAGTTGTTGTTATAGAAATGGTTCCTGAAGGACTTGGAGTTTGAATTGGGCAGAGCTTTTTTTTTTTTTTGTTAGAAATGCATTTACATTCTGATATGAAGAAATACAGTATCGAACATTACAACCTCTGGCCTTTCACCATCAATAACAATTCATTTTATCCCATGCATATTCCTGGCACATAACTTTGCTATCCATGTGGCAGCCCTTTGACAAAGGATGGTTTGCATGGGAGTGGAACGACGACGACATCAAGGCGTAGCGTGAAGCACGGAGACAGTCTATCTACTGATTTGAAATCTTCTGATCATAACAGGAGGGGCTCAGCTGGTGCTGTGGGGTCTATGAAGCTTCTGAAGTCTTATAAGAGCATGCATGCCCCTTTCACACAGGTTTTTTTTTATCTCCTAGAGTCTGGACCATTTGACATTCTTTTCACATGATTGTTATCAACAAAGTTCAATGGATAAAAATTATTTATATTTGTCTGTTAAATGTTATAGGATGCTCCACTTATGACAGAAGACATGCATGAAGAAAGACTGCAGGCTGTTGAAGCACTTGGGAATTCTTTTGTAAGCTCAAATTATTTATTTACCCGCAACATTTTTTCCTTTGTCACTAGATTATAGCTTGGCTGTATTCATATGTTGTTTATCCCCTGGTTGGGATGGGTAGGCCCACCACTTCATAGTATGGCTGTATTCATATGCTGTTTATCAACATCAATTGTGAGGAGCTGTGACTTGTGAATGAGATGATCTAATTTAAAAGCTCTCAACTAGTTTTATAGTTGGAAGGATTTCGTTGTCACCAGGCAGCTGACTTTCATTTGCTAAGCCTCAAAAACTTTACAGAAGTTTGTCTTAATGTCTGATAGTGTGTCTTGTGCCTGATAGGACTAAACATCTTCATCACGGTAGAACAGGAAACACAACTGATCTTAGTTGGAATTCATCTGTTCAATAAAGCATGGGTATGGACTACCCTTAGTTCGGCATTATAAAAGAAAAAAATGAAATACTAAACCATAGTTCTGTTTAGTAAAAAAGAGTGAGTTTGTTGTTATATGCATCAACAAGTTAAAATGATTTCAATCAACCTCTATGCAATTTTAAAATGAGTACCCTTGTTACTCTAGAAAAATCATGCTAATGTGGATTCTGGGATCTAACATTTGACAAGCAAATTAGTTTTTTCAAAGTTTTTTATCTTTATTAATCAAGAGGGTGTAATATTTTATTGTGTTAGTGAAAGAAACTTATAAATTTATTAGCTGAGTAAACTTTATACTATTTCAATCCAGAGCTTTTCTGCTCAGTTGGAGAAAGATATCTTATCATCAGGTACGGAATAAGCTTCCATTTTTTCCTTTTCAAGTCCTTGTTATTGTCAGTTTGTTTTCCAGTTCATTATTGTTGCCTTTTTGTAATCATGTCCAAAATATCCTTTCAAAAAAAATTTAATCAGGGTAGGGCTTCAATAACAAACTAAATGCTTTTTATAAAAAATAAATAAATTATAGAGAACAACAATACTTTACATTATAATCGAAGATAAGCGTATGTTGTTCATCGCATATTGCACTCACATCGATGATGTGATAAATGTTCTTGTGTGGATTGAGTCTGTATTCTTCTTTAAAAGTATTTATTTGTCGTCAAATGTGCATTTTCAAATGCAACCACAGTTTTCTTTCACTTTCTTAAGATTTTATATTGCAATCTTTGAAAATTTGAACTAGACATGTCAGCATTCAAAGCAGCAAATCCAGATTCTGTTTTTGAAGATTTTATTCGGTGGCATTCACCGGGAGATTGGGAGAATGATGATAATAAGGAAAGTGGAGCATCTAAAAGTCCAGTGACAAAGGGCTTGAAGGATGATTGGCCACCTCGTGGCCGACTTTCACAACGGATGTCGGAGCAAGGGAATTTATGGCGAAAGATTTGGAACGATACTCCTGCTTTGCCAGTGTACGAGCAGAAACCCCTAATAGACCCCTTTCGAGAAGGAGAGAAGGTCAGATTATTTCTTATTGCAATCTTCACATTAAGTTCAGCTTGAACCAATACCAACAAGTCTAAGTTCTATTTCATGCTATGCTATGGTATGTTTGGTATGTGTGTATCATGTTTGTGCGGAAAAGATGAAGGAAATTAAACTTTATGCAATTAAAGGACTGGTAGATGTTTTTTGGAGGATGAGTGCAGCTCGCCACAAGCATTCATCCTTAACTTTGTGTCTTACTATTCTGATTGTGCTATGAACTTGTTACTGTTACTCCCAAAATTTCTATTGATTTCTTAGCTTCTAGAAACCCCAGCTTGTGTTATTTAGCTAAACAAAATCAGAAGTTGTGATGCCTATGTTCAAACCTTTTGAGACTATGCAACGGGTAACATGAAAATGGTGCACATCGTTCTTGGCTGAAGCTTCAGAGCCAGTTACTTGAAATTTGACTAAATTCTATTTGTGGTCAGGTCTGTCTATTCATACCTTTGATTTTTTGAATTCTTTTCTAATTAGCTCTATAATCCGCTCCGCTAGCTCCATTAATTGCAAATAGTAACCTGACTGGCTAGTAAATGAAGTGGCAACTTACATGTAAGATCATTACCTTTTAGAGTAAATAAGACTGCTGATTGCAAGTTCATAGGCCTCTCGTGGTTCTTTTAGGAAAAAAAAATTAAAGATAAATGTTTTGATTGATATCATATATTTTGGTCGGGATGTATTCCCGTGTCTTTATAGTTTCCCTCTTAGCTCCTTTTATTGTTTTGACCAATTAAAGGTTACTTGAATTCTATAGATCCTTCATTACTTAGAGACATTGCGGCCTCATCAACTGCTTGAGCAGATGGTTTGTACCACCTTCAGAGTGTCAGCTGACACACTAAACCAGACTAATTTTGGAGGCTTGAAGCAGATGACAACAAAAATGGAGCAACTGTACCGTACTATGGCTTCCACGTTGAAGCCTTTGCAAAGTAGATCCTCTCTTCCTTTTTCTTGTTTATCTTGCCATGCTATTATTAAACTTCTTCGCAAGTGGGTTCAATAAACTTGGCAAATCTTGTCTTTTATGGCAGCAAATCATGTATCTGGCAACAGTGAGACCATCGAAGACCTAAGACGCCTCTGTGTTATCTTTGAACATATTGAGAAGTTGCTTACTCTTGCATCTTCTCTTCATCGGACTTTCTTGCAGGCTCCACGCCTATCTGAAACAATTTTCACCGACTACTACAACTTCTATCTTCCAAGAATGGGAACAGGGTCACCGGGTTCTCTAGAAGTTGATGAAAAGGTAAAACTTCTTTCATGCCATGAAAGCTGTTTCCTGTTAATAGCAATACATCAATCTGATTGTATTGGCCCCTGGATTTGTATTAAGTGATGAGTTAAAACTGAAATGGAAGGATATTTTAATATCCAGCAGTATTGATAATGCCATCTTCAAAATGATTTTGTATTAACTCAAGCTATACCGACCGTCTTATAGGTTTGAAGTGGATAACTACACATGATAGACTGGCACCACTGAAATTGTCTTTAGTGACTATCTTGTATTTATTGATTGGGGTCGAGAACCTTGGTAACCTAGTAGTTTTATTTTAACTTGGACTGACATGACATGGATCTGTTGTCTTCACCTAGGAGTTTGACGTCAAGTATCAAGTAATGACACGCGAGAGACAGTGTGTATCGAATATGTTCACCCCCCCCACTGCTAACCAGTCATGGAGAAAAGTGCTAAGCATGGGTAATCTTCTAAATGGTCACGAACCTACTGTCAGGGAGATTATATTTTCAGTGCGTGATAGCTTGAGAAACAACCATTATGCAGCTCACAATCCAAGAGGTTTTCAACGAGAAATAGAGACATATCGAATGTATATATGCGGAACCTCAAATGATCTTCGTGTAGCACTCTCTGTTACCTCGTGTGATTGACATATTATCTTGTACATGATAATTATTCTTGCCTGTATTGGTTCAATATCCATAATTATTTTGAGTTTTATCAGTGGACCATATCTGATCTTTCTGGGTTTGTAATTAATGTTTGAAGGGATTCACAAGGACAACCAAAGCATTGCCTTGAAATGAGTTTCCGTGGCAATAGCAGAGTATCATGTGTGATTTCCGTTTCGAATTCTTGTATTTACATAAATAGGTATTTGTCGGAGTTTCCAATGGAGGCTGGGATATCCTCACAATTTCCTTCACCGAGTCTGCCATGGCCTCTATGAGATGCATGGCATCCACGGATATGTCATCCTGTTGGGAGGCTCATCAAAGGATTGGCTTCATGACTTCAAGGGTCGCTTCACATACAGTGGAAGGCGGGACCAAATTGGCTCCTTTTTCTTCAATTCCGCTCTCGAAATTTCGAGGATTTTAGAGAAGAGAGGAAAAGCTAAAGTGTACGCACTCACGATAAATTATACCTTAGTTGGACAAGATACCTGTGAAGTCTATCAAGGACATGAAAAATAGAACCATCCTT
>Ga0325414_1005659_pt1 | contig 13214 bp, 12 predicted proteins | sample PopdelMetagenome_8_FD_206183 | JGI IMG/M metagenome (GOLD analysis project Ga0325414, IMG submission 206183) | Populus deltoides microbial communities from Bellville, Georgia, United States - Leaf-PdKOR-R3 | ecosystem: Host-associated > Plants > Phyllosphere > Phylloplane/Leaf | place: USA...
GTTTTGATGGGGCCTAAAGTCTCCAGCCATTGCACCCCTAATACGACCTGGCATGCTGCCACAGGAAGCACAAAAAAATCTGCACGAACAATGATCCCTTGGATGGATAATGCAAGGCCTAAGCATCACCCCGTGCACTCAATAATTTCCTTATTTCCCACTGTGACGTGGATGGTTTTGCCGTGAATGACAAGGAGTCCCAATTTGGTTGCTGTGGACTGATCAATAAAATTGTGGGTGCTTCCCCCATCAATGAGAACTGTCACCTGCATTTTTCCTACTTTACCAATGACCCGGAAGGTTTGTGGGTGATTGGTTCCCGCCAGAGCATGGAATGAGATTTCTGGAATGTCTTCCTCAGGTTCCACAATCTCCATGTCCACATCTTCTCCTTCTTCCTTCTGTTGCACGTCCACCATCAAGAACATCTGAGGCCGCGAACAACGATGCCCAGGGACATATCGCTCATCACAATAGAAACACAACCCTTTTTCACGTCTCTCCTTCGCCTCTTGTCCTGTTATGCATCGGATTTGGGTGGCTGGTTGAGTTGTTCGTTGAACCGGGACAGGACCCAAGAGCCCCAGTGTGTTTGGATGTGCTGGTTTCGGCTGGAATGGGGTTGTTGTTGCTGTTCTGGCTGGATTGTTGAGTTTCCTTTGGAATTGATTTCGTTCTTCGATCAGATGAGCCACACTAATGGATTCTGAAAGAGATTTTGGTTGCTTAACACGAACATCCAAACGAATTTCATCCTTTAATCCTGCGATAAAGCATCCCACCAGGAAACTTTCTGGAAGGTCATCAACCTTGTGAGATAGTTTCTCAAAGGCTTCTTGATATGCATTCACCGTTGTGGTTTGTTTAAGTCTGGACAATGCTTCGGATGGATCATCATACTCAGTTGGTCCGAAACGGTGGAGAAGGGCAGAAACAAACTCATGCCAGAGTAATTGACCCTTGTTTTTCGTATACCAACAGTACCACTGTAAGGCCACACTTGAGAGATGGAAGGAAGCCAATTATACCTGTCGAGGGGCGTCAATATTCTGGAATTCAAAGTATTGCTCTGCCTTAAATATCCAGCCCGTGGGATCGTCTCCTTCTCCTGAATATGTTGGGAAATTTAACTTGAGGGTGGTATGGTTTCTGTCGACATTGAGGTTTGCAGATGACCTGTCATGAGAAGAACTTCCCCCAGCAAAAGGATTTACTTCCCTCTCATTGGAACGATGGGTCTGAGCAATTCTCATTGCTTGGAGTTCAGCCATGACTCCTTGAAGAGCGTCGTTGACCCGATTAAAATTCTGATTTAACTCATCAAAATTGGCGTCGTGTCGTCCGAGAGCTTCAGTGATCTCAGCACGAAACTCCGCATTAGTTTTACCACGCGTGTCCATGGGTTGAACCGCGCTCTGATACCACTGATAAGAAGAATTTAGAGAAGGAAAGAAATAAAAGAGAAAGGTGCTTGTTTATTGATTGCATGCCTTCTGTCTTCGGAACAGTGGCCTAAATAGGCTATTCCCTACAACGATAAACTTAATAATAGGAACTACAAACGTGGGAAGCTGAAGACTAGGGATACTCTAGCTAATCCCTTATCCTCTGACCAATTCAAATACTGACTAATTCAAATACTGACTTAAACAACAATGAAATAAACAGAACATAAAACAATGAAATAATAATAATAATAATAGTATGCAGATGCTCCCCATGCAGTAGCAGCAAGTGCTTCACATGCCCAGCTCTTATCACATATCCTTAACAAAATTATACTTGATATCTATATGTTTGGTTTGTCCATGGTACTTGGGGTCTTTTATATATGTTATTACAACTTGACAATCATAATTCACTTATACTAGGTTAATAGCACTATTAGACACCCCCAAATAACCTCTTGTACTACAACTGAAAGTGCCACAAATTTCACTTTCATCGTGGATAAGATTATACAATATTGTTTCTTACTACTTCATAATATGGTGTCATTATTCAAGAAGAAGAAAAAACTAGAGGTGTAAAACCCCCAACCTAAAAATTGGTAAATTAGTGTTAAATAGTGTAATTTTAATTGAAAAATAATAAATTATGAGAAAAAATTGATGCGAACACCTCCCAAAAATATACTAAAATCATATTTGAATGGTTTGCAACTTGACCCAACATGAACCTGCCTTGAAAACTAAAGTAATACACAATAATCACTCTCACCCTATGTCTATAAAGAGATGCAAACAAGTAGTATAAAATCATAACAAAGTTTATCAATCCTTTAAAGATTTTGCAAGTTCAACCAAGAACTTAGTATTGGAATTACTTAACCACACAAAAAGATAGCAAAAATAATATGGTTCAAGTTTAGCCTTGGATTCCTTATAGTAAGCATTTGATTATGTGTTTAAGATTCGTTGTTAATATGGTTTGGATTTGGGTTTTCATGATGGGTTTTTTCCTAGAGATTCATTCGGTCAGATTGAGGTTTTTATGGATGATGGGTTCGACTCGATTCTTTTGGTGGGTAATTCTATCAGATTAGGATAGGCTATGCATGAGATTTTTTGGGTATCAAATAAAGTTTATTTGGAGAGTATTTTGGGTCTGGTTTGGTCCATATTAATGAATATGGGTTTAGGCTACATGAGTCCAAAGTTGGCTTGGTCTAATTAAGATACTGAGATTATATTAGATTTGTTTAGGATTGATTTCCTAATTCTACAAGAACTTAAATCAACATAATATTCTTCTAAAAGTCAAGGAAATTTCATTTATTTAGGAGAATATTTAACAACAAAGAAGAAAGTTTCCTAGTCAACAAAGGATGCTAGAGGGCTGCCAAGCTAGAAAGGGTTAATTAATGATTCTCCTAGTATAGGAAGGAAACTAAATTAACAAGTATAAAAGAAAGTGATTTTCTTCATTAATTGTCCATGTAAAACAAAGAAACCAAGCACAATAAGGCAATAAGACTTCATAATTAATTCTATATTCAGATCATGTTTCCTGGTCTATTTGAGACTTTTTAGGGGTAGCAAATTTGATTCTGACATATCTAGGATATTAATTTTGGATTTTTATTATTTTTAGTCATACAATTCCAAATAAATCTGATCTGATTCCAACATCTTGATTAACTCAAGCCAAACTTATAATCATATGCATCATATCTTCAATTTCTAAATAATATTGCAATTTAATCATATTAGCAATATCTCTACTTAAATCATTTAAAAATCTAGTTATTGTGGCTTTCTTATCTTAAAAAACATTAGCTCTAATCATAGCTATTTTTTATCTCCTTAAAATACCCATCAATACTTTAGAACCTTGAGATAAAGATTGCAATCTATTATAGACTTCCCTATAGTAATGATTAGGAACAAATCTTTTCCCCATGATTGCTTTCATCTCCTCGCATGTGTCAATGAGTCTTTCTTCATTACACCTCCTACTTGTAACAAATTGATCTCACCAAATAATAGCATAATCAATGAATTCAACTACAACTATCTAGTTTTACCTTGTATTCCTATGAATATCAATGACAATCAAATACAAATTCTACCTTTTTTTCCTAATCTAAATAAACATCTGGATCATTCTTTCCCTGATATACTAGAATTTTAAATTTTATGCTACCTAAATTGCAATCTAAATCATTAAAATCCCTCACTGACCAAAATTCTTATTTGGTTAAAATCTACCACCAAACTCTTTCATTCACCATGTCTCATATAAAGGATTTTGATGTGTATGAGACTTTCTTCCATGATTAATTACATCATCCTCCTCCTTATCAAAGTTTTTAGTTACACTATCATTTAGAGAGGAGAGTGCTCGTCTAGTAGACCTTTTAACATCTTTTTCTTTACGACTATAAACATCATGTCTATAAATCATATAAGTACTTAATTTATCTATCTTTCCCATCAAAACCTCTATCATTACCTCCAACCTATCTTGTTTATCTATAAGATCCTTTGTCTTCGATTATGTCACACCTTTTAATATTGTGAATACCTGTAATAAAGGTTAGTAGCGAAGATGAATTTCCTTACAGACATTCTACTTAATGTCACTCCACTCGTGTTTCACATAACTCAATCGAGATTTTCAGTCTAATAATCTCACTATACCCTTTTACCTTGCTATTCTCTTAGGTTCTTAAAGGTAACTTAACAACTTATCAAATAATCAATCAAAACAATATAATAATTTTATAATAATGAAGACTCAAGAATCAATAAATATACGTAACTAATCGAAATGAAACATGAGGACAAATTTACGAATAACAATGTAAATTAATGCGAAATATAACGACGAAAAGAAGACATGAAATAAAAGTAATGGAGTTTATGTTAAATATTCAAACAAAACTAACTAATTCAAGAAGTCAAGATTCAACTTCAAGAATTTCAAGAAAAAAAATTAAAATAAAGCAAGAAAGATCTATTCTAACTAACTTGTAATGAAACAAGACAAGAAAATCCAAGAAAAACAAGAATTTAATTCGGCAATTCCAAGATTTGGTATGTACCTATTCAACAAAATCAAGAAAATACTCAAGAAACTTTTGGCCAACCCTAAAATTCAAAAGCTTGTATTCGATTATGCCCTAACTTGTCAATTCAATGAATTCTTGCCATTTTCCTTCAACTTTTCCTTTTTTTTTTTATCCACACAATTTGGCAAGAACAAGATTTATTTTCCTTTTTTTTTACTCTAGGCCAAATCAAGAAGAACAAAAGTTATACGCTAAAATCATAATTTTTCTTTGATGTGTTCAACAAAATCAAGAATCTAAGCAAGATGATTTTTTTTAATATAGGGGTTGGCCAAACTTTGAAATAATAAGAGAGGAAAATATTTTTTTTAAAGAAACAAGACCTTAACTGAACTAGAAAGGGAAAAAAAAGCAAGAAACCACACAAACTAAATATTAAAGGGATATAACTTGATAATAGCACAAGCTATGATATCAATTGATGCGATCACCTCCTAAGATACACTAAAATCATATTTGAATGGTTTGCAACTTGACCCAATAAGAACATGCCTTGCAGAGCAAAAGTTATATACAATGATCACTCTCATCCTATGCATATAAAGAGATGTGGACGAGTAATATAAAATCATAATAAAGTTAATCAATCCTTTAAAGAGTTTATAAGTTCAATCAAGAACATGTTATGAGAACCACTCAACCACATAAAAGATAGCAAGAATGCCTATGTATTTATTAAAATTAGTCTTTTTTTTTCAAAAAGTCTCTACAAAAAAGTATTTATATTAGAAAGAATCTTAAACCTAATGGAATATCCTTAATGAATATGGATAAACCTAATAAATAATAATAAAATGAACCCAAATTTAAATAAATGCCCTACTATATCTAAAAGGCATAATAATAATTAAAATATAAATAAAATAGTAGCCCAACTAATTTAAATAAGACTAAAGTCATTTTCATAATCTGCTAGCAGAATTAAAGCCCAATTTCAAATGCATTCTTTCTCATCATAAAGAATTAGAAGGCGTGTTACATATCACTGGAAAGCTATGAATGTTTACTTTTCAATTCAACTAAAAGCATATTAACATTCCTTTTGTAACTCCATTTATGACCAAAACAGTAGTGAAAGGTCAAAATTGACAGTTTTGAATCTTTTTATTCCAATCTTTTTGTAATGTCTATAAGCCTTTCTTAAACATGAATTAAAATAATCAAGACTTGTATTTCATTATTTAACATCTTCTTGAAACTCAAGTTAGCCCATAAACTCAACTTAGCCCATGTATCTTATATAAGTTAATTGAAAACATCTTCGAATCTCTTAGCCATAAGTCTTGTCACTAGACCAACTAGAACTTCTAATGAATCTCTTTGTGTTACTTAGATTTCATAACAAATTATTGTGATTTGGGATGAACATATCCATGAAATTAACTTAAATTTAAGATGAAATAAAGTAATAAAATCAGTACATGAAATGATAACTAGTGATAAATCGCGTAAACATCCTGATAAGATAAAATAATTATTTTAAATGAATAATTTTTATAAATTTAGGGTGAGAATATTTATAAAAATAAAAGGTAAAGCTAAATAAATTAATGTTTGATTTTACATGTAAATATCGCTAGCTGCCCGTATAAGCCTTAAGTATAATCACATAGTTTTTAACCAAGAAAGAAGGAAATCTGAGGGAAACATTTTTATTATGATAAGGGATGAAATTATTCAATGAATTAGTTTGAGAATATTGATGATTTAAGTAAATGAAACAATATGGAAATTCAGTTTTTCGCGTAAAAAATACCTATTGTCCAAATTTACAATATCAAGCATAACTCTGATTGTTGAATCAAGCTAAACTTTTACAAGGTATCTTCTCACATATTGTTCTATATTGGGTTAAAAGTTTAGGGCAGTTTGAGTTTGGGAAGGTCTTGCGAGAATGCAGATGGTCGGAAACAAAATACAAAAAATAACATATGAACTCATTAATGACATTGTTATAATTTTAGCAAAACAATTCCCCCTAGCACTATTCATGTTGATAGCCCTTACAAGAGAAGAGAAAGAACTGGATGTTGATGTTTTTTACATAAGGAGAAGAAGAATAAGAAAAAAAAGAAACGAGGCCTGTTTGTTGTGAAATGAGGGATTCCATACTTTTTATTTGGGGGTTTTACTAATGGATAATTAAATATAAATATTTTTAATCATTCCGTCAGTGATATTTAATTTAAATTTTTAATTTAATAAAAAAACTTCAGAAATCGTTAAATATCACCGACGACTTTTCAATACGTCGGTGATTCTGTTTGTAATATTTAATATAAAATTTTATTTTAATCAAAATTTTCAAAAATCTGTCATATAACACCGATGACTTTTCAATCCATCGGTGATTTTATCTGTAAAGAACAATAATTAACAATGCAATTGGGAAGTAAACAGTTCTAGAGCTCTCTAGAAAATATTGATGGAATTTTTCATCGGTGATTTCCTTTGTAATTGACATAATGAACAGTGTCAGATAGAAGTTAATAGTTTACCAATAGTTTTACTGACGAAATTAATTTCGTTAATATAAATGATACGTCATCATATTTTTTGGCTTTTTTTTAATTATTTTTTTTCCTACTATAATTCCCTCGGTATATACCGAGGGAATATTTTCGTCAGTAAAATTCATTGTAATTTACTGACATAAACATTTTATTGGTATTTCCATCCGTATTTATTAATTTTCTGGTAGTGTGTAAAGTCACACTTACATGCTAGGAGGTTAGACGATTTCTCTAGCGGTTTACTATACCAATGCTTCACTCTTTCTTTCTATCTTTGTAAGCCTTTCTCCTTTCAAAACTCTCATCTTTAGAACCCTCTCCTTTTAGAGAAATCATTAAGTAGACATGACGATTGCACCTGGATAAGAAATTTCCATGTATATATATACACACACTTTCGGTTTTTTAAACTGATTACAACTTCCATGCACATCAAGGTGACAATTCATGTGTTTCCAGTGTATGAGACCTGTAACTGATACCAAACGTTTATGAAGGACTTCACTACATTTTCTATTAAGTGATGAAGTTACTGAATTAGCCTCTAAAGTCACAACAAGATGGTCATTACTAGGTTTCAAAGTAGTTTTTATTCCTTATTCCATAAAATCAAAGATGCAAATTATACATTTAACTAGCTTTAAGATGTATGGTCAAAGTTACAGTGAACATATGGAGAGTTAAAAGAGTTTGATAGATTGTTTAATATAGCTGTAAAATCTCATTAACGATGTGAGGAGAAGCCTTGGCATTATATACTAACATTATAGCTAAAGAATCCTATATAATAGGATTGGATAAGTACAAATTAACAAGCTGAAAGTTACAAGGAATTCTATGTTAATTAGAATGGAGATATCTTAGGGATAACTCTTATCACCCCCTGTAAGGTAAGCGTGGGAGAAGGGAGGACGTGAAGCTTGCTTCAAAAAAGAAAGAACTGTGGTTTGGACACACCTTTAGTAAGGGAGTCAGCAAGCTGCAAGGAAGAGGGAACAAATCATAACTTCAAGAAGGCATTAGCAACAAGCTCATATACAAAGTGGTAGTCAATGGCAATGTGCTTAGACCGTGGTCGAGTAACAGGATTAACAGCCATGAAAATAGCACTTTGATTGTCACAGCACAGAGTAGGTGAAGTTGATAGTGTAACATGAAGGTCTCTAAGTAATTGAACAAGCCAAGCAATGTTAGCGGTGGTGACCGCTAAGGAGCGATATTCAGCTTCTACACTCGATCGCGAGACAATACTTTGTTTCTTAGAGGACCATGAAATTAAATTGGAACCAAGAAAGATTGCATAACCAATGGTAGATTGACATGTGTTAGGACAACCAGCCCAGTCGGTATCAGAATAAGCAAGAAGTTCATGAGTGGATTGTTGTTGCAGCTGAAGACCATAGTGAACCCTGCCTTCAATGTATCGTAAAATGCGTTTAAGTGCATGAAAGTGATCCTCTATTGGAGCATGTATAAATTGGCAAATAAAATTAACACTAAATGACAAATCAGGCCTTGTGATTGTCAGGTATTGTAGCGCATCAGCCAATGAACGAAACAAAGTAGGATCAATATATAAAGGCCCTTCAGTTGTCAAATGTTGTCCCACAACAAAGGGTGTAGAGATTGGCTTAGCATCAACCATGGAAGATTGTTGCAAGAGATCAAGGGTAAACTTTGTTTGACTAAGGAATAGACCTTGATCATTAGGCTGAACTTTAACACCAAGAAAATAATGAAGAACACCTAAGTTTTTCAGTGAGAACTCCTTGGAAAGTAAAGCAATAAATTGATGAATTAAAGATGTGTTACTGCCAGGATAGATAGACTATCCCTAGAGCAGAGTGATGGACAAACAACGATGAATCAGCTTTGGTGCTTGTTTCAAGCCATACAATGCTTGTTTAAGGCGACATACATGCTGAGGAAACAAATGATTAGTATAGCCTAGAGGTTGTTCCATTTGGATTTCATCATGAAGGAGGCCATGGAGAAAGGCATTATTGACATCAAGCTGATGTAAGTGCCAATGAGAGAATCAGTCAAACAGTGATTGGGCGAACAACATGACTAAATGTGTCATCAAAATCAAGACCCTAAATCTGAGAGAACCCTTGATCCACAAGACGTGCTTTATGACATTCAATGGACCCATCAGATCAGAGTTTGATATTAAAATCCATTGGCAACCAACCACATTATAAGATACAGGATGAGGGACCAGAGTCCAAGTGTCATTCTTCTGTAAAGCTTGAATTTCAGAATTCATAGCGGACAACTATTCAGGGTGTTTGAGAGCTGATTTAAAACCCTGTAGCTCTTTGAAAGCAAGAAGAGCCTGAAGAGGTTGTGAAGAAGAGAAAACAGTCATACCATGTTGTGTCTATGGTTTAAAAACACCAGTCTTCTCTCTAGTAACCATGGGATGTTTGTTAGTGAGCAGAGAAGGTTGGGAAGACTCGAGAGATGTTGAGGCTATAATGGAAGAGGAGGGAATGTACAAAGATGGTTGTTGAATGGAGTAGTCTGCAAATATAAGAAGTATTTGGGCTGCACTGTCACTACAGGGTAAATTTAGAGAACTGGACAATTATGGAGAGATGAAAAAGTCAGAATGAATGGAAACAGAAGAACTAGACACACATTATGCACATTCAGAGAAAATATTATAATCATTGGTGGACAACATGTTAGGGACTGAACCATCAATATAAGGAAAAGCAATTTCAAAAAATTTTACTTGACGAGAAACATAGACACGACGTGTCAGTCGATCAAAACATCGAAATCCTTTATGAAGAGTACTGTAACCTAAAAAGACACATGGAGTGGATTTTGGAAATAATTTATGTGGTGAATCGCGTAAATAAGGAAAACAAAGACATCTAAAGGTATGAAGCATGGAATAATCAGGTTTCTGACCAAATAATAGAGCATAAGGAGTCTTACCATTAAGAGATTGTGAAGGGAGTCGGTTTATGAGAAATACTGCAATGGAGAATGCCTCAACCCAAAAGGATACTGGTAGATGAGCATGAAACATAAGAGTAAGACCTGTTTCCATGACATGATGATGTTTGCGTTCGAAAATGCCATTTTGACTAGGAGTGTATGCATATGCTAGACGAAGAACAATATCATGAGATTGTAAATGATTTTAAAATTTAGTATTTGTAAATTCAGTCCCACCATCACATTGAAATGATTTTATTTTCGCTGAAAATTGCGTTGCAATGTAATTTTGGAAATTGATGAATGTATATAAAAAAACAAATTTATGTTTCAAAGTAAACATCCAACTAAATCGAGTACAGTCATTGATAAAAACAACGTAGTAGTGATAACCATTAACAGAAGAAATTGGTGATACACCCTATAAATCACAATGTAAAGGATCAAAATGAATGTCACAACGTTTATCATTAAAAGAAAAGGATAAACGATGGCTTTTACCAAACTGACAACCATTGCAAAGAGAATAATCTATTTGTATCAATTTGTCACTACAAGAAATAGATCTTATTCTAAAGAGAGAGGCAACAAGATGAAAATGTAGATGAACTGTGGCTCGTGGCTTATTGGAAGAGACAATTGAAGGAAGAGCACAATGATGCTTATCAAGAACATATAGATCATTCTCATATCGACCAACTCCCAGTACCGTTATGGTAGCTTGATGTTGTATAGAAAAGCTAAAAGAATCAAAGATAACCCGACAATTAAGTTGTTTTGTGAGTTGACTAATAAAAATAAGGTTTTTCATAATGTCAGAAACAACAAGAATATTAGATAAAACAAGGGAGCTTTGGGGAACAATATTAGAAACAGAACCTTTATGAGAAATAGAAAGAGATTGTCCATTACCAATCAGGACACGTTCATTGCTAGTGTATGTAATGGACACATCCAAATTGTCTGAGTTGTTTGTTATGTGAGAGGTGGCACCAGAATCAGGAAACCACTCATGATTATTGAAGTCTTGGATAATGCATGCAGAAAAGGCTTCATCTATGTTAACAGACGGTCTCTTTTTAAGTTTTAAGAAACTCTAGCAACGTTTGGCCAAATGGCCTTTTTTGTCACACAGTTGACAATAAGCAGTAGTGTTGGATGGTGTTTTAACATTGTCAGAGTACGCAGAAGTCGTGGAGAACCGTGACTTTCCTCTCTTTGGTTTTGACTTACGTTATGTCTATTGTGTATAATAAGAAAAAGTGGATGGCGAGTGGGAAACAAACTTGGCAAATATCTCATGACTCAAAGCTTTTGGAACAATCTTTGAGAATGAGGGTAATGGAAGTTATGAGATCATTGTGGTAGAGAAAATCTTGTAGTCTGGTCCTAATACTCGTAAATACAAATGGACTTTATTTGTGTCATCAACAAGATGACTAATGGCAACCAGTCGATCACAAGGTCCCTTGAAAACTCGGGAGAACTCAGCAATGGATTGAGAACCTCGTTACATCAGTTGGAGTTCATCCTTGAGATGCAATTCACGAGTATTTGATCGGTGTGAGAAGAAAACTTCAAGAACTTGCCAAGCCTCAAGTGAGTGTCATAAACCCAGTACCTCACTCATGGACTCCTTTGTAAGAGAAGAAAACAACAAACTTATAAGCATTTGGTCTATATACAGCCAAGAATTGTGCTCAAGATTTGGCTTTGTGACTCCACTAGAATAAGTGATCACAGTATGGAGCAACGATGCTCCCATCCAAGAAAAACGATGCCCCCATCTAAGAAACCGAAGAGTTCTGGACTAGTTAACAAAGGAGTAACCTGATTTCTCCACAACAGATAATTGGAAGAGATCAGTTTAATGGTGAGCATGTGTACCATTGTGTTGAGCAAAATAGTAGGGCATGAAGAAGGTGAATCTGCCATGATTACAATCTCCAACCGGGCTTTGATAAAATAAAAGAGTTTGACAAATTGTTTAAAAGAGCTTGAAAAATTGTTTAAGAAGCATTGGCATTATATAGTAACATTACAGCTAAAGAATCCTACATAATAGGATTCGATTCGATAAGTACAAGTAAACAAGCTGGTTACAAGGAATTCTATGTTAATTAGAATGTAGATATCTTAGGGATAACTCTTATAGGAGTAATAGCATACAATAATTATACAGCCACCGGGGAGGATACTGAGGAAGGGACCCGATTCTCAGCTGGAATCTCAACAAATTCAGAGAGGATTGCTCGGAACTCATCACCAGTCATAGTTTCCTTCTCGAGGAGGACTTCCACAATCTTATCAATGGCCTCACGGTTGTACCTTATGTGGCTCAATGCAATTTCATATGCACTGTCTGATATCCTCTTCACGGCAGAATCAATGTCTTCCGCTAGCTTTTCTGACATTGAGTTCCTTGCCATCATTCTCATGATGACGTCACCACTTTGAGCTGATGCGTCCATGAGTGACCATGGGCCAATTTCAGACATTCCAAACGTGGTTACCATCTGTAACAGACCATATTAATCATACTCCTCATTTCAATTAAATTGCTCCGATAAAATATACAAAAGGAAGTGTAGAACCACATACAAAAAACGAAAGATAGAGATACCACACGCATCACTCAACGACCAAGGAAAAGACAGCAAATGTCACTTCAAATGTTTAGTTACCTGTTTAGCCAAACCGGTGACCTGCTGCAAGTCACCAGCTGCCCCAGTAGTCACCTCCGACTCACCAAAGATCACTTCTTCAGCAGCTCTGCCACCTAAGCCACCAACTATTCTTGCAAAAAGTTGCTGCTTGGAGATCAATGTGGGATCATCTGCAGGAATAAACCAGGTGAGACCCCGTGCCTGGCCTCGTGGAACGAGGGTGACTTTCTGAACTGCATCATGCCCTGGAGTCAAAGTTCTGAATAGAACAGTAAGGAGCGTTATGTTCTTTTCCAACAAAGAAGATATCTCCACGAGAACAAGTGATGATAACCTAGGTAGAGAGATAATTTCGGACTCACAAACATACAGGTGAGGGGACAATCAGGTGTCTTCATTAAAGCGACAATACAGACAAGTTTTTAGTGATGCATTTCATCACTGCCAAGTAAACTAGGAATGCATGCAACATAGAGATGGAGCATCTGAAGTCACCAATAACAGGGCCAC
>Ga0325414_1005660_pt1 | contig 13214 bp, 15 predicted proteins | sample PopdelMetagenome_8_FD_206183 | JGI IMG/M metagenome (GOLD analysis project Ga0325414, IMG submission 206183) | Populus deltoides microbial communities from Bellville, Georgia, United States - Leaf-PdKOR-R3 | ecosystem: Host-associated > Plants > Phyllosphere > Phylloplane/Leaf | place: USA...
AGATAGAAATCCAATTTTAATTTGTAAAAAGTTAATCAAAGAGCATTGCCTTAGTACAACATAAAAACAAATATTTTTGATCACTCATAAACTCTACCATACAATCAATTATACTATCAAATTATTACTTCTTAAGGAATTAATAGAATTAAGTTCATATAAACAATCAAACTCCTTTTTCTTTCCTTTCAATTTCCCCATTTTCATTCCTTTTTTTTAATTTTATTATTTTTTTTCTCAATTTCTTCCTCAAATTTTATTTAACAATCATTTAGATTGCCTTTAATTAAATACATCAGGTCGACTTGATTATATTGATACAATTCTCACGCGACTTGATTTTAAATTCTCATATTTTTTTTCTTGGTTGGCTAGGACACATTTGAATCATCCAAGTCGACTAGATCACGTCGGGACAACTCTCTTATAGTTTAATTTTAAACATAAGCTAGGAAATGAGATCGATCAAGAGGTTTTAAGGCTAACTTGTTAGACCAGTTTAATAAAAATATCAAATAGTTTTTTACGACCTAGATATTTTTTATTACGTTCAATTTTTTTTTATTTGATCCACAACGTAGCGCATCCCAATAAACTTGTCAGACCCATGTTTTGGCCTAACAGACCCAAGCCCAAAGTTCAACCCAAACCTAACCCAACTAACCAAGGTATTTAAAAAGAGAGAACGTGACCAGAGGATTGATTTTTCTTTTCTTCTCTTCTCCCTGCCTCTCCCCCCTACCATGACTTTCCCCTCTAAGATAGGTTTTTGTTACTATCTTGAAAAAGAGAAGAGATTGTGAGGATATAAATATATTTGGTTAGAAGGATTGAGACATACACATAAAATAAATTTTACTAAAACAGAATGTAAACGTCCAAAAAAAAAGAGAAGTAAATCCGAAATGACTCCACCATCGCTGTCGATTTTTGAATCGGCAGGGACAAAGTTTTTGGCTGTCGATTTTTAAATCGACATTAGCAAAGTTTTTGGCTGTCAATTTCTGAATCGGTAGCAGTATAGTTTGGCTTCTGATTTTTTAATCGGTAGCGATGCAGTTTTTGATTGCTAATTTGAAATCAACAACGATATAGTTTGGCTGTCGATTTCTCATTCGGCAACAACATAGTTTGGCTTTCGATTTTTGAATCGGCAGCGATACAGTTTTTGATTGCCGGTTTTTGAATCGGCAACGACATAATTTGGCTGTTAATTTCTGAATCAGCAGCAATGCAATTTTCACTGCTAATTTCTAACTCAGTTTTTGCTGTCGATTTCTCAATCGGCAACGAAACAATTTTTGAATGAATTTTTGTAATTTTAAAACAGAAAGAATATATAGGAAGATATGTCTTTTTTGTTCTAATTATTTTTTATTTTTTAAAAAATTCAAAATAATAACCAAACACTATCTATTATATCAAACGTGAATAATCTAATAGAGAAGTCATTTGATGAAAAATGATTTGCTTGATGCATGCGAGCATATCCTACATGGCTTATATATATATATATATATAGGCTTCACACTATAATGGGCAATCTTAACAACTTTTTATAACAAAAATATCATTAATCCTAATCGAAAACAATTTAATCGTGAAATCTGACATCAATAAATTAGATCAAGTGGAAGAAATTATCTGCTAGCTCCTAACCAATGTAAGTGTCACATGCACACATAGTTCCAAGATCGCAATCAATCTGTATTCTCTATTACATGACCAAATACAAAGTTTTGAATGGCTTAGTTAGAAAATCTAAAGGCACAGTCCATCTACGACGTTTCAAACATGTTTCATAGGATTTTGCAATTGCTTCCTGTCATGGTATGCCGGCATGAAGCAAGTCAATTTCGTGGAAATTTTAGACATTATTAATAGTATTGATAACCTCGAAAGCTCTTGGACAAAATGCATGGCTTGATAATTGTTTGTGCTCTAAATTAGAATTTAGTGTCTGTCCCTTTTGACTGTCTTAGCAATCACCTTGCCACAGAACAATTTTCCTATTCTTCAACCCATTAGCTAGCCTGATGAAATTCGTTCTTGACGTGCATTTTTTTCTCAGGCAGGATCTCGGATTTCCACGTGCAGGGCCTACACTTTCATGCATGGAATTGAATTCCATTCCCATTTGACATTACCACACCTCGACCGAAAAATGTTGTTTGACGATCAAATATTCTCTAACTGATTTCAAGTTTTCAAAATCATGACCTGAATTTTAGCCGATGTATAGATTGAATAATTCATCTCGAAGATTATATAACATCTAGGGTTTGTTGTTGGTGCTGTTGTGTAATATTTTCTTCCATAAATTCAAGCCACGAGGGACCACGATGAGAGGTCATCTAACACATTTTCTTTATTATTATTATTATTATTATAAAAAGGAGGTTTGAATACGAGATTTTTGCCAGTTGAGCTACATGCCCATCGGGAAGAGGTGATCTTACCTACTTAGTTCACAATTTTTGACAACCTGCCTGCCTTGTTAAAAGCTACAAGTTTAGGATCGATGGTTTTAATTAAAGGGACTAGGCAATATCGGTCGATCGTTAAATAGTCAACAACAAATTAGTAAAACAACACGGTTTGAGTAATGAATTCATGTTTTAATCGAATCCATTCATTTTTCAACTCGAAATTTCCATGAATTCAATGAAGCTAGCTAGCTGTACTATCCAAATTTGACCATATTTATGCAGCCTAACTGCAGCCTTCGGTTTAGGCGCCATGCAGTATCCAAAGTCTCATTAATTACTCGATCGACTACACCACCACACCAAAGTCTGCGTGCGGCTATACACATAGAATAATTCTAGGATATATAGTGTCCGAGAAGATATGTTAATTTGAAGAAATATTTATTTTAAAAATATATTCATTTTCATGTGTTTTATATCTGTTTCTTCTATTTTAAAAAACAACGAAATACCTGGGTTATAAAAGAACGATGCCAGAATAAAATTACGAGCAAGTATTTTGACGAGTAGAGCTATCAAGTGGAGATCCCGCCGTTGAGTAGCTCTGAAAATTAAAAAAGAAGAAATCAATGCTTGTTCGGCATCTCTCTTTGACAACTCGTGCCATGCCCTAAACGGCTAAACAGCGCTACCCTCTTCGTTTAGATATTATCAAAATAAAGACACAATCAATCAGACCATTCCTTACTTAATACATATAGATCCGAGCTTGTATTTAATTATTAATTTTAGGCACCTTAACGGGAGGAACATGGCAATTTTACACAGTACTGCAGTACGTAGAAAATTCAACATAATGTGAATTTCTACGAAGTCTCCTCTTAATTGATTAATTAAAATATCAATCAAGTTCCAATTTACTTAATTCCCTTGTCGATCTTAGCTCATTTGTGTGTGTATATATATTTTTTATGGGGGCAAGAATAAGCAGATTAGCTTCAATTCAGGGAACAAAACGACAAACAATTAGTCATTTAATCACTGTAGCATCACTTGGCATTTGTTAATTAAACCATGCCAACTCAGGTCTCTATACAATTCGATACTAATAATGTCTTGATATCATATCCACATGGGCAATATCATGAAACTAATGCCTGATCGATTATAAGATAATACTCCGCATAAGGCAGGCCGTACAGACACAGCAAGGCCATGCTCGCTACATTGTATTGGAATTTCAAAATCATCATTAATGCTTTACAGATTACCCTTAAGTTAAGGACACCTTCTATATGTGTGTGTGTGTGTGTGAAGCTATGAAGATTGAGGAGAAATTAATATTTTTGATGCAATTGCAGTTGGGGCATGGTAGAGAGTACTGTTAGGTGATAAAACTTTGAGTGGAAAGGACTCTATAGGTTGGACCATACCTTTCCCATATTTCCATAATGTTATAATTGCTGAGTAGAGTCTAGAATTAAGTTAAGCTTTTAGTGAAGTTCAAGAACAATCCTACAAAATAAACTAAGAAATTTGAGTTCAATAATAGTTAAATTATCTTGAAGCTTCGTAAATTACAAAGGGGAAAGAAGAAAATTGATAGAGAAAAGGAAACACAACAGGGAGATTAGGTAAAGTAGATACATGGATATTGAATGCTATATTCACCCCTTTCTCTTTTATTCTAGCTCTATTATTGCATGCATCAAGCCAACCATATATCAACTGCACTTTCGTTTAATCACCACCGAAATTGAAAAAAGAAAACATAAAAAGCAAAGTGAAAAAACAAAAGTTGGGAGAAAAAAGGAGATCTAATTAGATATTGGGTCACAACCCATTTTACATTTTGATGATAATTACTTTATTGCTTGATGCATGTTGTCATGATAAATTAGGACAGTACTGCAATAGTAATACAATATACTAAAAGAAGAAGAAAGAATTGGTGAGGATATAAGAGGAATCATGTGTGTTTGTGCTTCCCATCTTCTTAAGGCAAAATGTATAGCATGATTTTGACTTGGTTTGTTCTTCGTGGAGTCATCTTTTCTTCTATTCAACTCAAAGTTGATGGGGGTATTCTACATGTGATCTCCACCCCCTTTTCAACCCTCAACACATTATGAGAATCTCAATGTCTCTCTCACACTCATGTACATTACATGGCTTTGTTTTTGCTTTTTGGGAATCTCATTCATCACCCCCACAAACAAATAAAGCCAACCCTTTGAACATGTCAAGCTCACTCCTCTCTCTCTGTAAATTAATGCATATAATAATTCAAAGAGAGAAACGTAGTTGAAGAATGGGAGCTTTTTTGTTTATTAAGAAGCAAAGGCACTTACTTTTCTGTCTTCCTTTTTTTTATTTGTTCGAGTTGCCAGAGTTTGGTTGTGATGGCTATGTACTGTTATGTTTCCCGCCAGGGTCAGTTGGACCATCATTATTTCTTGTATTGGAAACATACCTTACTTCTCTTCGGCATACTTGAAAAGGCGATAGCTTTGTATCTCTGCCAAAAATTTGACCGTTAGGTTAGGAGCTAGAAATGTGAGAGGGACGTATGGATATATGCATTAATCATGCATATCTGTGGACCCAATTGGTAAAGGTGTGTAGGGTACACGATTCTCTCTATCTTTACACACATTATTGATTTTTCTTTTTTGGATTTGATGATAAGAAATATTTCCGAGATGACTTGGTGCCCTTTTTTCTCTCTCCAAATAATCTTAAAGACGGCTTCATATATATATATATATATATATATATATATATATATATATATATATATATATATATATAAAACCTAGAAAATCAAAGAAATTATCGTACCTCCTTTAACTACTAGCCATGCCTTTAAGATTACAAATATTCTTGTATTATAATATTTAATTATTCACCTCCAAAAATCTCAGTTCTTTTTATATAAGAACAATTGAAGAAAAAGTGATTTCACTATCAAGAAATCGAATGAGACACGTAAAGCAAGAAAGAAAGATGAGAAGGAGATATCAATAGGACTGGCTGGGTTGGATATAAATGGGAAAAAAGAAGAAGATAAATTCTGCTTAAAGTATACATGTCGCTTTTTTCCTGTGATTTTCTTTTTTGCTCTAATATGGTTTGATCCTACTGTTTTCTGCCTTTATGTCTCCATGTGCATCCATATGCTTGCTCTACAGACAAGGACAAGTCAATTCACATTCATTTCCTAAATGCTTGTTTGCTTGCAGGAAGATGCTTGCTTCACTCATGCCGGTACCCATTAACCAGAACTGAATTCTAGAAGGACAAGATTCTTATTACCCGCGCATGCAGAGTGTTTTATTGCTTTCCATTTTTTCCTACAACTTCCGCGCAAAGGTTTTGATACAGCCAATGCAAACATTTGTACTTTCTTGTTACCCTCTTGTAGTTAAAATCTAAATGGGCATTAAAATTGCTTTGCTGATATACATCCAAGAGGTTGCCATATAAGATTTGGGAGGCTCGTGACTTGCTATCCCGTTTGAAAGACAATAAATATGATGGCTTTAGTAAGGGTGGGCCTAATTGCAGAAGTTTTTGGATACATGCTTCCTTCTTTAACTTATAATAGTGGTTAAGAGAGTTGTTGAGTGACTCACTGTCATTAAATAAGCAATTCTATTCTCGTGATCAAACTTAGAGGCTTCGGCTACCACCAGCAAAGTTGGATGGCTAGAATAGACTCTTTGGATTCTAGGTTAATAATAATAGCCGTAATTAGGCATATACTAAGCTTCAAGAGCTTTAAAGGCCCAAACATCTGCATAGGCTTCGAGGCTTCGGCTACCATCAGCACAGTTGGATGGCTAGCATAGACTCTTTGGATTCTAGGTTAATAATAGCATGTAATTAGGCATATACTAAGCTTCAAGAGCTTTAAAGGCCCAAAAATCTGCACAGGCTTCGTAGCCCAAATGACAAATCTCAAGAATTTCAGATGTAGGGCAGTCAAGCAAGTTAAGGCCCTACACTATCTAAACCTAGGAATAAGCTTAGCATTTAGCACTCCGAAGAAAGGAATATTAAAACTATGGATGTTATTGGTTTTGGGTTTCAGCTCTTGACATTTAACTCTTTTAACCTTATCCAGATTTATTATAGGAGATTGCATAATATAAGATGTATATAATTAGGAAAGGTTAATAGGTTTCCTCATGTTGTAATCTCTACATTAACTATTATAAACTGCCCTACATATATAAATAGTAAAGGTTAACTAATTAGTCAAACCTCTTGTTATTCTCAATTTGATATCAGAATCTTAAACATGTTAAATTTTTTTTCTTCTCTCCAATGGACTCTATTCTTGTTGCTCTCGCTACCATTAACCACCCTCAACCTTCTTCTTCTTCACCACTGGTGCAGACCTCTGCTTCTTCCTTTCTTTTGGACTCATTTACTACTATTGTCGTACCTACTGCTACTACCGTGACTACTACTGCCATGAAGGCTTCTATTGCGATAATTGTTCCTCTTTCTAACACTCAACATGTTATCTCTTTGAAGCTTACAAACATCAATTATCTTTATTGGTGAATGCAGATGAAGCTCTATTTTCTTGGACAAGGTGTTTCTCAATTTGTTGATGGCGCTTTTCTGTGTCCTCCTCCTCACATGGTTACTACTAATGACTCTTCTCTTCAGGTTAATCCCTTATTTCTTCGTTGGATACAACAAGATCAACTTATTTTGAGTGCACCCATTTCTTCTCTTTCAATGGATGTATTGTATCTTGTTGTTGATTGCCAAACATCGCACTATGTTTGGCATACTATTGAGTAAGCACATGCTTCTCCATCCAATTCTCATATTATACAACTTCATGACTCCTTTCAAGATCTTCATCAAGGTGATGATTTGGTTACCATTTATCTGCAACAAGTAAATGCATTATTTGATGAATTAACATTAGCTGGCCGATCAATTTTGTTTGCAGATGTCAATTTGTATGTGTTTTGTGGACTTCGAGGAGAGTTCAAGGAATTAGTGACTAGCCTCTCGACAAGGGCATATCCTCTTTCATATGTAGACCTTCACAATCATCTTCTTACTCATGAGTTTCTTCATAAGAGCTCTTTTCAATCTATGGGTGCTGCTGTCACTGCTTCTTTACTGCCCATGTTGGCTCAACCATCATCAGCCCTTGTTGCAGAACGCTAGCCCTCTGGTTCTTTTAACAACAACTTCATTTCTAATCGTGGTAGGGGGCGTTATTATGGTGGTTTGCGACACAACAACAACTGTAACAACAACCACTCAGGGTATGATTACTGTGGGTTCAATGGTTCTTCCAATAACAACTAAAAGTAAGGTAATTTACAACAAAACAAAAGGAATAATGACACCCAACAATTGTCTAATACACGCCCCTTTGGGCAGAATGTCAGGTGCTAGCTTTGCCATTCCTTTGGTCATTCAGCGCCTCAATGCTCTTAACTTCACAGCCATGAACAACAACCTAATGCCAATCTTCCTCTCAACAATGTCTCCTCCACGAACTCTGTGGATTGGTTTCTGGATACTAGGGTGAATCAACACATTACTCATGATCTTGTAATTTTAACTAGGTCTGAACTCTATTTTGGTAATGATCACTTGCATGTTGGTGATGGTAAAAGCCTTTCCATATCTAATATTGGGTATATTATGTTACATACACCAAAACACACTTTTACCTTATCTAATGTTCTTCATGTACCTCATATTACCAAGCCACTGCTTTTTGTTCAGAAATTTTATCATGATAATAATGTTCATTTTGAATTTCATGAGTCTGTGTTTTATGCTAAAGATCTCAACATCAAGACAGTGCTCCTTTCTAGTCAGAGTTGTTGCTACCCAAAATTTGACCCATGTTTTGATAAATTTTTTTTTAAAAATAAAAAAATGAAAAAATGAAAAAATAAAAATAAAATAAAAAAATAAAGATTTACATATGGCAAGAACATAGAGCATCAGGGTTAAGGAAGCAATATATCAAGGAGATAATTACTGAATCATATATAATTACTGCAATATCATAATATATGATTTGATTCGTGCTGGTTATGGAAAATAATTACTGCAATAAAAAATACCATATCTATAGGATTTGTTGGTGCTGGTTATAGAAGACAATCTCTGCAATAATTATTGCAATATTTCTTTAAATAGAACATGTAGAGATTTTCTATATAAATGAACATCCAGCCATATGCAAGGAGGGGGGAGAAAAATGAACAAAAAAAAGAACAATTACAAAAAAATTAGTGCATTCACAAAACTCTAAACCCATCCAGCCGGCTGCACACCCTCATTTGAAAAAAAAAGAGCCGCCGCGCAAGGAAGCCCTTTGCCACACCAAGCCGCCGGACACAAGGCCCCCCCTCCAGCCGACACTCTCCCTTTCTTCTCCCTCACCAGATTTCCCCTCAACTGACCAAAGAGCCGCAGCCCCTCCTCTCTTTAAAAAAAACATCTTCTTCACCCAAGTCAGCCACCAGCGAGCCCCTCCATTTCTCCATCTCAGCCACTTACCCCCACAGACACCCGACCACAGCACCAACACTCCCTTCTCCCCGATTCCAGCCTTTTTCCCTTTGTTTTCATTTTCCCCTCTCGCCAGCCAAAGCTTTCCTTTCCCCTCAGCCCCAAAACAAACCCAAAACCGGCCATTTCTAGTTTCTGGTCCCATAGCCGGCCATCAACACAAACTCTCAGTCTCTCCCACCAGCTGTCCCGTCTCTTCCATCATCTCTCTCAACAGACTCAGCTGCTACCGTCTTCCCCCTCATCTTCCCTCTCCTGGCCAACCACAGCCCTCGAACCATTTCTTCCCCTGCACCCGAAGTAGCCCTCTCTGTCAACGTAGCCCCAGACCGGTGTCCATCGAGTCCCACAGTAGCAGCAACCATTTCTTCTCAGTAGAGACAAGACGGACGCGAATGAGAGGAAGGACGAGCAGAAGGAAAGAAGATAAACAGACGAAAACACAGAGAGACCAACCAGCGCGCCTTCGCCATCGTCTGTGTCCCTTCGTTCCGTCTCCAGTTTCTTCTCCTCAAGCGGTGCAACTTTTGTTTTTCTTCTATAGGAGCAGGTATTAGCCGAAGCAGCAGCCCAGCAATGAGACCAATTTCATCTCCGTCGATGCCACCCACCAGCTTCATCCCCGAGCACCAGCTTCGTCCCTGCACCAGAATCGATTACTGGTTTGAGCCAGCAATCGGGTTGAGTTTGGAAATAAATCCCCGAGCACCAGCTTCGTCCCTGCACTAGGTAAGCTCTTCTCGTCCCTATGCATGGATGAATTAATTTAATTCACTCTGTTACTGTGCATGTGAATTTTAATTCACTAGTAACTGTCGGGTCTCCTGCTGGCAGAACCGGTTACTGGTTTGAGCTAGTAACCGGGTTGAGCCTGGAAATAAAGTCCAGCCCATATGGCTGGGCTAGATTCAGTTTTAAAAAAGGATAAAAAAGTTTATGTCCGGCTTCGAGGGGCCATCCTTGATTTTTTTGGACTGTTTAGCTTTATTGCAAATTTTGAGAATATATGCGCATGGTTTGTTGTCTTTAATTGTGATTAACTGTGATGTTTGTGTTTTTTTTGACAAAAAAATATAAAAATATTTTTGTGTTGCATTTGGCCAATACCCTAACATATTTTGAATTTCCTCTTAAAAAAAAACAAATATTTGAAGTTTTGAAATTGTGTTTTCGCATGGATTTCTTAAACACAACAAAAAATTTATTTTCTTGCATTTCTGGATTTTACAACATGTTTATAAAACTCCAAAGGGTATTGGCCAATATTTCAAAAAAATATAAAAATCTTATTTTGGGGGAATTCATCTATTATTCACCGTTAATGTTTGGATAAAGAAATCCCAAAGGGATGAATATCCAAAATATTATTGGGAATAACTTGTTATTATTCACCATTAATGTTTGGATAAAGAAATCCTAAAGGGATGAATATCCAAAATATTATTGGGAATAACTTGTTATTATTTACCGTTAATGTTTGGATAAAGAAATCCCAAAGGGATGAATATCCAAAATATTATTGGGAATAACTTGTTATTATTCACTGTTAATATTTGGATAAAGAAACCAAGTGGTAAATATTTAAAATAATTTTCTAAGAATAACAAGTCATCACACATCCTTGAAAGAAGCCTTGATTATAATTGAAAACATTTCAATTTTTGACTCCACGATTTACGAGCCGTGAGAGTTGTTGCTACCCAATTTTTGACCCACATATTTGATAAAATTTTTAGAAAATCCAAAAAATAGCGAAAAACAATGAAAATCCAAAAAAATATGTTTTTAATATATTTGCATCGTTTTTAGCATTTTCAGCGTCGTCTCAAAAGAATTTAAATTTTCAAAGGTTTTTTTGAACGCGTTCGACTTTTCACGCGTCATTTTTAAAATCATTGATTTTCCTCATTTAAATCGACGTTGATATTTCTCGTTTTCAAAAAATACAAAAAAATAAGAAAAATCAAAATTTACAAAAAAAAGAGAAAGTTGAGGGACCAATTTTGAGGCCCAAACAATATTTTACCTATATATAGCAACCTTCAACACACATAAAAGGGGGGCAATTTTACAATTAAAAAGAGGCAACACAAAAAAGAAAAAACCCTAAAAAGCTTAGCTTTCTTCTCCCAGCCGGCGCCCCCTGGCCTTTACAAAAAAGGAAAGCCGCAGCTGGTCCCCCCCTCTCCACCGGCCGCTCCCTCACCTCTCCATCGTCCCCCTCCTCTCTCAGCCTTGCTGCTCAACAGCTGCTCTCTTATCCACAACGAAGCCAGCCGAACAGACGACAACAGCAGCAGCGCCGTCCTCACCAGGGAGCCAGCAGCGTCGGGGCCACACTCTTCGTCACCTCCTTCAACCGGTCAGCAGCAGCCCTTCTCCAGCAACGGCACCCACAGACCCACGGCCTCCCTCTTCAGCCGCAGACGCCATTTCTTCTCTCCCCACTGACCGAACAGCCACCCCATCTCCACTGCAGCTTCAACAGCCACGAACGACAGTAGTCGTCAGGTCTTCCATCGGTAGAAGAGAACCAAACAGAGAAGGGAGAAGGCAGAGAAATGGGATTGATCTAAGAAGGAAAACTAAAGCAGACGCAAAAAACAAAGGAAAGAAAAATTAAAATCCACTGGTTGTTGGGATTTCGCCAATCCCCTCTAACCAGAACCGAAACTCCTGTATGGTTAGGATAGACTGAGATTCCTTTCGCCAATCCCCTCTAACTAGAACCAAAATCTGTGTGGTTAGGCTGAACTGAGACCCCTTCGCCGATCCCCTTCAACCAGAACCAAAACTCCTGTGTGCGGTTAGGATAGACTGAGATTCCTTTCGCCAATCCCCTCTAACCAGAACCAAAACTCCTGTGTGCGGTTAGGATAGACTGAGATTCCTTTCGCCAATCCCCTCTAACCAGAACCAAAACTCTTGTGTGGTTAGGATAAACTGAGACCCCTTCGCCGATCCCCTTTAACCAGAACCATAATCCTATGTGGTTAGGATAGACTAAGATTCCTTTCGCCAATCCCCTCTAACCAGAACCAAAACTCTTATGTGTGGTTAGGATAGACTGAGATTCCTTTCGCCAATCCCCTCTAACCAGAACCAAAGTCTGTGTGTAGCTCGGTCAACCTGAAATCTCATCTGGCGATTCCCTTTAACCAAAACTACGTGAGATCCCATCTGGCGACCTCCTTTAACCAAAACCAAAAAAATGTAAAAAGTGGTCTCATTGTAATGGGTGACCTACCCAAGTGGAAAAAATGATGGTCTCATTGTGATGGGTGACCTACCCAAAGAAAGATGGTCTCATTATGATGGGTGACCTACCCAGATGGAAAAAAGTGACTTACCTGGCAAAAAGACTTGGCAGGCGAAGTCCTGACAGGATAAGGCTGACAAACGGCGCTTCCTGATTGCAGGGTTGACTTGAAGACTCCTTTTGATGACGGGGTTAATCTCTTCGTTTCTTTAAGATTCTCCAACTGGCAGGGTTCATCTCATTCTCTTCTCGTTCCAGGATCTAAACTGATTCTTTGTCATCCTCAACTTAATGATTCTTTCTTTGTCCACAATCTTGCTGGACTTCATTGAGAATCTTTCTGTAACAAATCACAAGTAGGTGCAATGCTTTGAGGTTAGATAACATGCATGCATCCATACCTGATGTGAAATATAGGTCCCCCCCTTTGATGATCCATCGTCATAAGGTGTCTTTGTTTGCATTCCAAAGCTTTATTTGTTCTTTCGATGCATTAGCTCATTCATGTGCTAGCCATCCACTCAGCTGTAAGTGCAGTGCCCATCCTGGGCTGTCCACGACGATTACTGCTCTCGTTGTTTATCAAGCTTGACCATGCCCCCAAGTGTGGTGTTGCTTGATTCATCATGAAGAATTTTCTCTTTTGGATTCTTCTGAGAATTACCCTCTGATTGATTGTGTGTCTTATGTCAACACCCATCAAGATTGTCAACCAGTCATAAACTTGCCTCAAATTGAAACGATACTCTTCAAGTATATGTTATCACCAGTCTTCATGGAAATCATCTAGTCATCCAGACATACATCTCATACCTTGCAGTAAAAGGCTCATCATTGTCGCGGGGCAAAATCCGCGCGGCGTCCGCTAGCGATTTTTATTATTTGTGTTTTGCTTGGTTCGTTGGAGTCGCCACCTAGTATTATGGTCACTAGGAACCTATGGTCTGCGAGAGTCTGAGTAA
>Ga0325414_1005661_pt1 | contig 13214 bp, 8 predicted proteins | sample PopdelMetagenome_8_FD_206183 | JGI IMG/M metagenome (GOLD analysis project Ga0325414, IMG submission 206183) | Populus deltoides microbial communities from Bellville, Georgia, United States - Leaf-PdKOR-R3 | ecosystem: Host-associated > Plants > Phyllosphere > Phylloplane/Leaf | place: USA...
AGCAAGAGTTGTTTTATATATAAAAGTAATTGTATTAAAAGTAAAAAAAAAAAATGTATAAAAGTATGATGGATATATTTCAAGAAGTACAAAGATTTGTTTCGGTCAAAATTATCAAAAGCATCCCGAAAAAAAAGCCAAAAGCTAAATGAAGCTTAAGAGTGCGAAAGTAAATTGCCAAAATAAACAGCTGGTTAACTAGTAAATCAGTGGTTTAAATAGAAACCTAGGAAACGATCGACTGATTCCTGAAAATCACAAAACGAGTCGACCCATTCTATAGAGCAGTATAAATGATAAGCAGAACTCAAAAAGCAATAAGAGCAATGATACCTCGTGACTAGTAAGTGCCAAATGGACTTGAGTACAGCTGAAATATGATACTTGGTTCTAGCGACCAAACCAGTTAAAAATCTCATCTCAAACATCCTGATGAGATTGATAAAACTGATGAAAGACTCAATTATTCCTTTCATACCAGATGAAGTAAATTATGGTTGAGAGGGCTAATTAAGCAAAAAGATGCATGAACTCCCTTTTCTTTTCTCAAGTGTGTGTATGCCCATTGAAGTAGAGGTCACCATGTCATAGAAGATTAGCTTAGAAGGGTCTTGCTCGTGATAGCACCCCAAATTGTAGCAAAAGTAGGGCACTGACAAAACAAATGGTCTTGTGTCTCAACCTGCGACCCACAAAGAATACATATCGAAGAAGGAATGATCTGAAAAGCATGTAGTCTGTCCATGATATAAAGACAACCCATAGAAACAAGCCAAATGATAAATGAATACCTCAAGATGAATCCTCGAAACCAAAGTAGATGGTGCATAGAGCCTGTAGGTCTGGATTCTCTAGGAACCCCCCATACCGAGTCAATGAAGAACCTCTCTAGAGAATGACCTTTCCAAACATAATGGTTTGGTAAGGCACTCTTAGGGTCAATGTGAAATGAGTCTTAAATAGGCTGAAGCTCCAAACTACCTAATGGAAAGGCTCAAGTACCCTCTTCAATGATGTTTGAGAACTTAGCATTCTAGAAGAGCCTAGTAGATGTTAGCAACTTGAAAGGCAAGAGGTCACAAAACCATTGCCAATGTAGAAATTAATAGTCTAACCACAGAGAAGTAATAGTCTCATCACAAATACATGAAACAAACTTCCCTTTACACCAATCTCTGTTGTGAAGAATCTTTCTTCATGACCAAGAAGACACTGAATGGGGCCTGACATGCCATAAAGATCTACCTCTGAGTAGAATATTATGGACCCATCCCGACCAAATTGAAGATCTATATAAAAAAAGTCTCCAAAAGTGTTTGAAAATAACTACTCTACTCTAAGTTATAACCCTTTTAATTCCCAAGCCACCCTTTTTTAAGGGATAACAAATAAAAATCCAGATGACTTTATCCCCTAAGTGTGAAAGAAAATAGAATTTTCAAAGAAATATAGTGAGGATACCTTTAATCCTCTTAATAATAGAGTAAGAAAGAATAAACATGGAGGACCAATATACCTTGATAGATAAGCGAATTGATTTTATCAGTTGAAAACGCTCAACATAAGTAAAAGAAGTTGAGGTTCATAATTTGATCTTTGACAGAATTCACTCCACCAAAGGCATACAATATGTGTGTGTCAATCTTGTAGATATCAATGGGACACCCAGGATCCTAACCGGCAAAGAACCCAACTTGAAACCCAAGATATTCTATAAAGAGGTCTCAAACTCTTCATCAGCTTCTGATAAAATGACATGACTCTTCTCTGGATTTATAACAAGTCCAGACAACCATGCAAAATCATTCAAAGTCGTCCTCACAATCTTGAACGAGTCCATATTTGCTCGATAAAAAAATCATAAAGTCATTTGCAAAGCACAAGTGAGTAATGGTAGACTATTGATATCTCTAATGATATCAAAACATTGGTTTCTACGAAGCCTCTCTAAGAATGCCACTTAAGCCCTCCATAGCCAAAACAAACAAGTAAAGAGACAGAGGATCACCCTATCAAAGACCCATTTATAGCCACTAAGAAATGAGCTATAGACATGCATACCTCAATCCATCTAACTATGGCACTAGGAACTCTAATAGCCTTTAAGCCTGTAAAGATAAGTTCCTAACTAATTGTATAAAAAGCTTTCCTGTTGTCTATTTTCAAAGCACATCTAGGCATAGGACAAACTAAGTGATAATTATGCATGAGATTCTAAGTTAACAAGATAACATTTGATATTTTTCTACCTATAACAAAAGTAGTCTGAGTAGGACCAATAATAATTGGAAAAATCCCCTTCAATCTATTCATAATGACTTTAAATATACATTTGTACATCACATTACAACATGGAATAGATCTAAAGTCATTCACAGTGATGAGTGTCGTAATTTTAGGGAGTAAAACAATCCTAGTAGCATTAACACATCTAGGAAGAGTTGAGGAATTAAAGAAGAACCTTACAACAGTAATAAAATCTCTACCAATAATCTCTTTTGAAGAACAAGTATAACCATTCAGGTTAGGATCCTTATCATCTGGGATGGAAAATAAAGATTTCTTGATCTCATCAGTTATGATGCATGACTCCAAAACAAGAACAATGTCTGGAGGAATCCTGTCATTAAAGTACCGAGACACATCCTCTAAAGTGATGGAGTGAGTAGAAAGTATCCCCTAAAAGTAACAAATTACCAACTAGCTTAGACCCTACTGATCTTGAACCTGAGATCCTGTCTTATCAGTCAACTAATGGATCTTGTTCTTGACCTGTCTATGAATGAGTGATCTATAAAAAAATTGTCTTTTAAGTTTAACCATTGAATCTGAGACCTCTACTTGTAAAAAGCCTCATCATCTTTACTCAACTGAAAGAATTCCCTAACAAGCTATCTCTCTGGTTGTTGATACTCATTGATTAGTACTTAAAAGTGCATTCTCATTAAGGCTTTATATCATCTATTGCACTAAAGTATCGTTAAATTCCCTAACTAAAGCATGTTTTATAATAACAAGTCTAATAATATAATATATCTTTAATTTATGGTAAATGCTTGTTTTGAATGCAGGTATATCTCACAATTCAAAGGATTGATTGATGTGAAGAGACAAAAAGAGGACTAACCTAAGAGAAGAGATGTTGGTTCAATTCCAAACTGGAACACCATTCGGTTATTTGATCATAACTGGAGTTGTAGAACTCGGATTTAGGTCTACTTTATATGGATGGAAAGCTAAGACATAGACCTAAAACTTTCATGAAGTTCAAGACTCAAATTCTACCGTTTTCAAGTTCAAATCTTAGCAACAATGGAGAAGTCAGAACCTATCCTGTAGCTCAAGCACTGTTTGCTTTTCAGCTCATATCTTGAGTTCTAGAAGTCCAAATGTGCTCTGGTTTTTTTTTTTTTTTGTTGGAAAGCTGAGACAATTGCCCACAGTTTTCATGGAACAAAGGGCTCAAATTCTGATGTTAGCAATGACGTTTTGGCTAGCCAACAATATAAAAAATTAGCCAACAATATCAAGAACCAGCAGCCAACAATATCAAAAATCTGCCAACAATATCAAGAACCAGCAGTCAACAATGTCAAAAACCAGCCACCAAATCAATGGTTGCCTACCAATCAATAGGTCTGAATCTTAGCCTATAAAAGGAGGCATTTGCCATGTATTTAATCATATTATTTTTCAGATCAAAATCATGTTCTTGCTTTCTCTCTTTATATCTTTGTAATGTTCAAGTTTTCTTTCATGCTATATTAATCTCTTGTTTATGCTTTTTCATTTCCTTTCCTATATTTAGTTAACTTATATCATGTTTATGTTCTTGTATTATTTATTTATGTTTTTCTTCTTCATTATGTTTAGCTAAGTTAATTATGTCAAGGTGAAAAGGTTTCACTAATGGTGTTAGAATAGGTATAATATAAACTCAACATGGACTTTAATGTTTATATTCAAGAAAGATTGTTATTAGCATGTCTTATCTTTTTATCTTACTAATTCTTAATGCCTTGCTTGTTAAATGGTTAATCTAGATTTATGTTGTATAACACTTGGTACATCAAATGCTTGATCCTTCATAGTTTTCGGCCGACATCGTTGTTATAATAGGAACTTGATTTTTTGTTAATATAAGTTAGCAACATGAATGCCTGATGATATTTATAAGTATGGTGTTACTTAAATAAGATAATTAATATGATCATGTTAATACTTTATAATGAGCCATTAACTATAAATCATCCGATTGGAACCTCCTTTGTGTGTGGTTTCCAATTGAGTAATAAAAAGAGTTTATATTATATTTATTTAAAATACCATTAGTGGATCCTCTAACCCTGGCATCTGTTTCATCATTGTTTAATCCTTACATCAATATCACATCCCAAAACTCTCTTCAACTCCTTTCTGTTATTATTTTCTTCAAATCTTATCTATATTTGTAATTTATATAGTTGACCTCCCTGTGGTTTGACCCCGGTCTTGCCGAGTTATTTATTACTTTGACACTCCTGCACTTGGGATAAGACATCAACTTTTTGATCGTGTCACTCATCATTCTAAAAAGAACCATTAAAAGTAGTTTGTGTTACAGCCAATTTAGTTTTTGCCTCAACCACATAACTAGTGGTGTGACTAGTGTACTGGTAATGCAAAGACTTCAACTTAGGCTTTAACAATCCAAGTCTTTTGTTAAATCTATACATAGGGTTACCATCAATAACAATTTTCCATGTATCTACAATTAGATCCAAGAAGCCATTCATGTCAACTCATAGATTCAAGGACTTAAAAGATGTTTTTAACTTGGAAAGATGATAAACGAATTGAACAACTATAGCATTATGATTTGAGAAGTCTCTAAGTAGGAATTCAGAACAAGTAACTGGCCAAGTAAAGAATCAATATGAGTTACCAAATATCCAATCTAGCTTTTCAAGAATAATACTCCTTCCATGCTAAATAAGGAATTCTAACTATGTTAGTTGTTTACTAGGTTTGTTAAACCGATCGACTGGTTTCTGAGTGATTAGTTTTGGCAGTAACTTAAAAGTAGTAACACAAACAATAGTCCAAGTATGTATAGCTTCACATGTAAAAGAACTAGAGTAATCCAACGGCTAGATCAAACACGATCTACAAAAAAGCAATCTGATCTGAAAACTAACATAAGCTAGTCCAAGGAGTAAATATGTTTATCGAAAAGTTGAAGTTTGATCTCCACTGTTCGAAACAAATAGGATGTCTAGTCGAACCTATCTGAGAAAAATAAAGTTGGTCTAATGGTGAATATAGGACAAACCAAGTTGGCGGTTACGTCTTCCCTAAACCTACTTTTTCCAGAAATCTTGTAGTGATTGCTTCTCTCAAATGACACTAGATAAATCAAATCCATACAATGAGGTTGTAGAGTAGGGTAAGGTGCACAACATATCTGAGTCTGAGCAAAATCTAATTGTGGCTCTAGAAGCTGATTTCTTTCTTATCTCTCTTTCAGACCTTTTCTCTCTAGTTCTTCCCTTGTTAGGTCAAGTGAAGGAAGATGGTTCCAAGTTATGTTGCTTTGTCACATACCCCAACATGATATATACCTTACTAGTCTTCACAAGAGAAGGAGCATTTCAAGTTTCTTTGATTAGTCTTATATTGTAAAATAATTGTGTTAATTTGATGTAAAATAATACATGGATCAAGTAGATAAGCAAAAGTAGTTGAAAAAATTGGTCTAAAAAGGCCTAATAAGGAATTTGACTACTACAAACGAAAACCTTTGTTTAGAAAATCCTTTTGGTGTCCATAAGTTTAATCCAAAAAACTGATTTAAAGCTCTACTACTTTGAGCATCCTGCGAAGCATAGGAAGACCATTTTGGACTTTAAAACCTCACTTTTAAAATGTGTCTTTAAACCCTTTTGTAATTCAGCTCAAGGATGTCATCACGATCTATTTCAATCTTATTTTCATTGGCTCTCCTTCTTTTAGTGTTTATTCACTCTCTTTTTTTTAAAAGTTTTTTGATTAATGAAATTTGTTGCACATGTGCAGTATCGTGACGATCATTCTCCTAGATCGAGATCGTCGCGAATGTTGTGGGTGGAAAGGATAAGGAATTGTTGTTCTTTATCAGTAAAAAAAGGAATATGAGTTACTACCTAGTATTTTGGTAACTAGAAACTTTAACATGTTTCAGAGTTTGGATAAGGGGATTGATTGCGTAAAAAAAAGGTATTAGCACCACTAATATGTCTTACTTGTGGTAAGATGCATTGTTTATTTGTCTAATGTAAACTAAAGTAATATTATGTTTTCTAATCGTCAATCTATATAGGGTTTAAGAAAAGTCTTTCTCAATAAGAAGGTCTTTATCTTATCAGGTTAAAAACTTAATTGTTCTAATGCGAACATATAAAATAAAATAAACTGTCTTTTTATTTAATATCAGGAATATGTTTTATGTATAAGTTAATAATCTCATATATTAAAAGAAATAAAAAATTATCTTTTATTTATTTATTTAACATTAGGAATACATCTTAGATATAAGTTCATAATCTCACATATTAAAAGAAACAAAAAAAAATTGGTATTTATGAAATGAAGACGAATCCTTTGAAATTTTACAAACTCGTTGTAAAATCCATACAATATTTTTTTAAAAAAAACATGTCAATGTATTTTAGATTTTTTTAAAAAAAAAATTCTTAAATAACTTTAGGGTTTTTAGGCATATGTAAGAGGAAATAAAATATTTTTATTATTTTTTAGGCTTTGTTTAGCAAAAATTCATTTTTCTTTGTGATAAAACTACAAAAAATAGGCTTAAACAGTGTTTGTCAAACACACCTTAAACCCAAAAACCCTTTTATGGCAAACCAAACAAGGTCTTAAACCCTTTTACCTAAATTTTGTTTCTCAACCCGATCGAGTTGACCCGACTAGGTTGACCTGAAATTTTTGGTTCGACCATAAACCAAACTAAAAATCCTAGTTTGACCCGGAAACATCCCAAAAAGAAAACCCAATCCAAAAAATAGATCAAACAAAAAAAAACTAAAAAAATTGAACAAAACAGATCAAACGCCAAAATAAATGAAGAATACCTAAAACAATCAAGAACACCGAAACAAACCCAGCAACATATAACCAAAAAAAGATCACATTTGCTCAAAATAAAAGCACATACATGTTGAAAATCATGAAATTATCAATAATTTAGCATCTATTCACTTTAATTATCACTTAAACATCACGATTTTTTCAAAATGCGTTTCAGTTCTAAACCAAAACCCTAGGATTAAAGACCATTAAAATCAAGTTATTGATGGAAATAAACACTAGTTTATTTGTTAATCATGCATAAAAAAGGGTTTTGTGTAAAAAAATAGACCAAAATTGGTCCGAACCTGTGGCTAAGGTAATGTTCTTCCCAAAAACATGAAGAACATTGCCTTTATACCTAGAAAAATTCTCAATGAAGGTAACAACTGCCAAACCCAGAAATGGGTTATTTTGGCTTTTAAAATATGCTATTTTGTATCCCAACAAGTCACAGTATCTTACACAAACATATTTGAAACAAAAAACTAACAAAAAAAAAACATTAAAGCATCAAAATCAAGCATGAGATGCCAAATAAAAAAAATTATTAATTTAAAACAACACATATGTTCATGTAACATGGATTCAAAATTAGTTTTTTGAACTTATTTTGTACATGAACATACCCAACAAAACCAGGATAAACACCTTTGCTTCAACATGCATAGCTTAAGTTAAACAAAAAGTAAAAGATTATATATATATATATATATATATATATATATATATATATATATAACTTAAACAATAATTTTAGTGTATTTAAAACATAAAAAAAACTTCAAAAAAACTTCAATAAATAAATGTCACAACAACAAAAAGGTGAATGCAACATCATTTGTTAAACATTACAAACCTTTTTTCTATGCTTGTAAACATATATATTAAAAAAAACATAACAAAAATAAAACAACAAAAGTAAGCCACAAAGGACATACTTTTGGACCAGCAGAGTATACCTAGAATAACTACTCTCTATTGGTTTTCCTTTGGAAAATTTTACCTCTCATAAACTTTTGTTTAAACTTTTGGATCTCTACATTTCTGTTTCTTATTGATATTTATCATTTTTTTTCTTTTCTTTTTCTTTTTTTTTCTTCCTATTTTTTTCAGCTCCTTTTCTTGATCTTGAAGGGGGTATTTATAGGGTTTTGAGAGGTCTTTAATATATTTCTGACCTCTTGATTTTGATGGAAGTGTTGTAAACCCTTGATAAGAACCCATTAAGGAACCTTTGTGTGTGAACACACGAAAACCAAATCAGTTTTTACATGATGGTTACACTTTGATAAGTACTTAAAAGTGCATTTTTATCAAGGTTTTATATCATAATTTTGCACTTGAAGTACCAATAACTCCTTAACTAAAGCATGTTTTATAATAACATATCTAATAATATAAGATACCTTTAATTTATGGTAAGTGTTCATCTTAAATGCAGGCCTATCACATAAATGAAAGAATTGATTGATGAGTTGAGTACTGAAATTGAAAGGACAAAGAGATGGCCAAACTTAGAAAAGAGACGTTGGTGCAGTCCATACTAGAACATTGTTCGGTAATCGGGTCATATCTGGAGCTGTAGATCTCTGATTTAGGTCTACTTTATATGGATGGAAAGGTACGACATAGGCCTACAACTTTCATGGGAGCCCAAGATTTAACAAGGCCGTTTTCAAGTCTAAATTGTAGCAACAACGAAAAAGTCCGAATCTGTCTTGCAGCCCAGACACTGTTCAGTGTTCAGCCTATATCTCGAGTTCTAGAAGTTCAAATGATCTCAAATTTTTACCCTAGAAAGATGAGACAATTTCCTAGAACTTTCATGATTGAAGTCTGTTCAAATTATGATGTTATCAATGATGTTTTTGGCAGACAAGAAGATAAGAATTGTTATCAAGTCAAGATGTGGCCACCCATTCATCAATTAGTCAACAAATCAATAGTTTTGAATTTGGGCCTATAAAAGGAGGCATTTGCCATGTATTTAGGCATCTTGATGTTTAGATCAAGATCATGCTTTTGCTCTTTCTTTTGTAATACTTAAGTTTTGTTTATATTAATCTCTTGTTTATGCCTTTCATTTCCTTTTCTTTACTTAGTTAACTTCTTTCTCATTTATGTTCTTATCTTGTTTATTTATGTTTCTTTCTTTCATTATGTGTAGCTAAATTAATTATGTCAAGGTGAAAAGGGTACACTAATGGTGTAAGAATAAGTATAATATAAACTTAACATGGACTTTAATGTTAGATACTAACATGCTTTATATTTGTTATCTTGTTCACTTTTACTACTTTGCTTGTTAAATGGTTAATCTAGATTTATGTTGTGTAACACTTGGTACAACAAAGACTTGGCACTTTCATAGCCCATGCTGTATGGTATAACCGACACCTGAGCTATGAAAGTAACTTGATTTGTTGTTAACATAAGTTATAATCATGAATGTCTAATAACATTTACAAGTATTAGCATTATTCGAATAAGATAACTAATGTAATCATGTTAACAATTTATAGTCTGATTGGAACCTCCTTTGTGTGTGGTTTCCAATTGTATAATAAGAGTTTATACTATACTTGTTTGAAATACCATTAGTGGATCCTCTAACCTTGACATTTGGTGTTATCATTGTTTAATCCTTACGTTAATCTTCCATCTCAAAGTTCTCATCAACTTCTTCTTCTTCTTCTTAATCTTTATTATTATCATTATTATTATTATTATTATTTTTATTATTATTATTATTACCACTATTACTATTACTATTATTAGTATCATTACTACTACTACTACTAGTATTATTATTATTGTTGTTGTTGTTGTTGTTATTGTTATTGTTGTTTCTATTATTGTTGTATTATTGCTGCTTATAATTTATACAATTAACCTCCTTGTGGTTCGACCCCGGTCTTGCCGAGTTATTTATTACTTCGACACTATTGCACTTGGGAGAAGACATCAATCTTTTGGTCGTGTCACACTTTCAAAACTGATTGAGTTGCTCACTTTCGAGGCCATGTTAGAGCAATTATGGCATCATCATCGCCTAAGACCACCTGAAGTTTGTAAAGGGGATGCACACCTTTCATTTAGATTCAACTTTGCTCAATTTGGAGGTTAGTAGCTCCACAATCATTTGTTTGAAGTTGCCAACTCGATTAGTCAAAACTGTCAAAACATAAATGAAAGCTGACAAACAACATGTCATTCACCTTCTCTTCATTAGATCTAAATGACACGTCGTTGAAGGTTCTTAATTTTGGATTTGGAAAATTTCAAATTAGTCCTTATTCTTCCAATTGCTTTTAATTGTATTTATAATTACCTTCAGACTTTTAATTTCATGTAATTTTACCCTTGCCAAACTCAATTGCCAACTTCAAAGTTAACCGTTATTTTCATATAGTCCTTATGAATTTGTACATTTCAACTCTTAATTGACCAACAAACTTACAATTTCTTTAATTTGGCCATTGATTTGGTCGATTTAAAAATTAATTTTTCTTGTAATTAAGCCCTCAATAAATTCAATTAAACTTTAAAAAATTTCAATTGAGTCCTTAAATATCCAATTTTGAATTTTCCTCCTTAAATTTAATTTTCTTTGTCAATAGGGTCTTCATCAGTCAAAACTACACTGTTAAATTTTTCAATCTTGTATATTTTGATTTTTCTCAACTAGTTTTTGGCAATTTCCTGGGTGTTCTGGTGTATTCTCTCTACTAATATATTTTTTTATTTTTTCCAATATTTTTTCTTTTCTATGTATTTTCTCTTTTCTTTTCTTTTTTTCTAACTTTTTTTTGTTGATGTGTAGCTCCTAAAATGAGTAACAACAAATTTATGAGGTTTATCTTGCAACTTTACCGTTTTTATCAAGCCCTTGTAAACTCTCTAACTGCGCGTCAGGATTAAAGATATAAACAAAACTGAAGAACGAACAAACTAAGAAGAATAACTAAAATTAATATCCAAATTGGAAGGAAGTTATTATTTTCTTTTAGCTGTGATATATATTAACTCATTGCATCCACGAAAGCAGGTAGCTATTTATAAAAATAGGGTTGAATGCCAGTATAGAAGTTCAATTATTCGAAATACAAACAATCCTTGATTTGACACAAATTATTATTATTATTATTATTATTAAGTTTTTTGGAAATAATAAGAATCAGACAACGTTAGAAACAATTTAGATAGTCAAAAACATGCACTAGAACATGTCTAATTCAGAAACAAAATCAGAGCGACTTTCCCCTTTGTCTGACTGCGTTGCGCAACATTGTGCATTATGGATTCTATATCAGTTGTACTACAGAAATCCAGTATGTAGCTACTTTTTGTTCCATTGAGCTCTGCAAATCATTACATGACAGGAAAATAGGTTCTGAAATAGGCCTGGATTTTGTAATTGTACTTGATATTTTTGCTAGAGCTGGAACTTCCTGTAGAGGACAACGACAGGTATTGAGATAATTGATATGAAATCAAATTTATTGCCACAGCTTCAGTAATACTACAATTGTTTCAGAGATAACCTCAAGTTCTAATTGAGTAAGTTTCTTTCCCTTTAGAGGACAAGTCATTGCTAATCACAACTCAGACTATCATTGTGTCACCGAGTCTAGTTTCTGCTTGGGAAGAAACACAATCACAAGTTGTTTATGTCTGATTGGATGAAGCTACTGGTTTGATCTCCTTCTTCTTTTGAAGAACATCCGTCACTGAAACTGCAGCTTGAGACATTGCTCTTTTAGTTGCTATATGATATTTAAAGTACGAGTCTTCTTAAGAGCAGAGCATGCCTACAACTCATTGTGGGATTATAAGTTTGGAAGATATTGAAGAAACCTTTGCTAAAAAGAGTGCACAAAACAAGTCTTTTGCGATTAGAGACCTTGTGAATTTGAAATATAAAGATGGTGAAGATGTTAAATAACTTTCAATGGTTATTAAATCAAATGTCATTGATGAATCTTGAGTTAACGATAAGATACAAGTACTAATCCTATTAAGTTCATTGCCTGATAGTTAAGAGATTTTTTTGGTGTCACTTAGCAATTCTACTCTGAATATAAAGCTCACTTTGAAGATAGTAAAGGGTAACATTTCCAATGAAGAAAAAAGAAGGAAATGGATAGGCACTTATAAGTCTCATGTACCTATTATAAAATGTCAGGGAGAAAGCAAAACAGATTTTATCATGGCAAGCAAGATAGACAATATGACGATTGAGAAGAAAAATAAAAGCCTAGAAAGAGATCTCATTCAAGGGATGGAATTAGGGATTATTAATGTGACAAGCTTGAGCATATTCAAAAGGATTGCAGAAAGTACAAAATATATCAAAAAGGTAAAGGCAAAGATAAGAATGAAGAAAATGGTACAACTATAGTTGTTTTCAATGGTGATGTTTCCATTGTTTGTGATAATGATTATGTTAATCTTGCATGTCAAGATACCACTTAGGTTGCGGATTCAACTTTTTCTTACCATGTTATACTGTTGTGAGATTTCTTCACATCCTATATTGTTAGTGACTTTGGTAAAGTTAGGATAATAAACCAATGGATGACTAGCTTTATAGGCATTAGAGATATTTGGTTAAAAACCAATTTTGTATGCAAATTGCAACTTAAAGATATTAAGCATGTACTTGATATGCTCATACTTGATCTCCACAGGTACACTTGATGAAAAAATCTATCACAATTATTTTGGAGATGGTAAATGGAAGCTCTTTAAAAGTTCTTTGATTGTTGCTAAAAGGAAGAAGATTGGTCTCAACATGTCACAAATCAAGGAGGTTACTGATTAGTACTTAAAAGTGCATTTTTATCAAGGTTTTATATCATCATTTTGCACTTGAAGTATTAATAACTCCTTAACTAGAGCATGTTTTATAATAATAGATCTGATAATATAAGATAGCTTTAATTTATGGTAAATGTTCATTTCAAATGCAGGCATATCTCACAATTCAAAGGATTGATTGATGTGATTAACTATTGAAAGTGAAAGGACAAAGAAACAGCTAAGATTAGAAAGGAGATACCGATTCAATTCAAATTGGAACACTGTTCAGTTATTGGGTCATATCT
>Ga0325414_1005662_pt1 | contig 13214 bp, 5 predicted proteins | sample PopdelMetagenome_8_FD_206183 | JGI IMG/M metagenome (GOLD analysis project Ga0325414, IMG submission 206183) | Populus deltoides microbial communities from Bellville, Georgia, United States - Leaf-PdKOR-R3 | ecosystem: Host-associated > Plants > Phyllosphere > Phylloplane/Leaf | place: USA...
TTTATTTGGCTTTGTTTTTTTTTTTTTTTTTTTTTTTTTTTTTTTTTTTTTTTTTTTTGTGTTGGTTGAGAGTAGGGTTGGGTTTGATGTATATGAAAAATTGGGATCGATTAGGAGTTTGTTTAAGAAAGGATTGGGGTTTGAAATTAAAAGTTATTTTGAGGATGCAAGGATTTGTTTTTTGAATTGTTGTTGTGATTCTGTGTACTGTAACTAAGACACTGTAGCAACACGAAAAGTGAGCAAGAACAAGAAAAGAGGAAATACTAGGAAAAAAGAAATCCTGTGCACTGGGCCTAAAACAAAATGTCAACTCTCTCAATTTTATTCCATAACTCATTTTGCCAAGAAAATAAGACAGCATCTCTACCTGTCAAAATTATAATTCTTATGTAGATTGGAACCGAGACTGCAGAGTAGACTAAGAATTGTTCTCATATTGACTAGGAAAGAAACCAAGCAAGAACAATACGTTGAGGACCAAGCCACCAAATTTAAAACCAAAACACTCTGAAATAGTTCATATCTGGGGTGCTTATAAATAGCTGGCATTAGGTTACACATGTCACATTTCTCACCAGTTTAGAATGGGATGTTACCCTTTGCTGTTAATTTTAAGTTGTTGATAATATATTTTCACTGTTAAATATAAGAGATGTAATTGTTATTATGATGTATTTTGATCACATTGGAGCATTAAGTTTGCTAATCCTTTCGCTCATTGTTGGAGTGATGGTAGTGATGGAAATCTTGGATAGTGCATCGAATTTCATCTTAGTAACTAGCAACCACCAGATAAAACATGTAAACCACCATCACTTAGCTAGTTGCCTTGAGCCTTGTTTACTTGACTTCATCTAGTTCTAGATCACATTGTAGCATTATGTTTGCTAATCCTTTCACTCATTGTTGGAGTGATGGTATTAATGGAAAATATGTATAATGCATTGAATTTCATCTTAGTAAATAGCAGCCACTAGATAAAACATGTAAAACACCTTCACACAGCTAATTGCCACGAGCCTTGTTTACTTGACTTCATCTAGTTTTGGATAAACTTAAGCAACTCTTGGATACCTTATTCTTCTAATACTGACTTGTTTCAAGATCTTTCTTAGGTTGTATTTGATACGCTAAGAAAGTTTGATGGAAAGGAATTTAGACAATTACTACCCGGGGAGTACACTCAAATGGCTGGTCGTGCTGGGAGAAGAGGAATTGACAAAATTGGTACAGTTGTAGTACTGTGCCGCGATGAAATTCCAGAAGAGAGCGATTTGAAACGTGTTATAGTTGGAAGTGCTACCAGGCTTGAATCCCAGTTTCGATTGACTTATATTATGATCTTGCATCTCCTCCGTGTTGAAGAATTGAAGGTATCTTGTGGATTAGATTTTTCATTATATTTGTGGTTGTGTAACAAATAATACTATCCATATTCAGATTCCTTTCCATTGGAGTTGTGCAACTTTCAGATATTTTGATTTGCATTTTTCATGGATGTCAAATCTTCTTATCTAGGTCATACTTGCTCTAATATTCTAAATGAAAAGTTGCACCTTTGTGCACACAAGTAGAATCACACACTTGCATGCAACCATTCACACACATGATGCATGTCTGGAAACCTGGCTCAGGAACAACTAATCGTCATCTTGCAGATTCTGTCTGCTCACACTTGTCTTTTTGTGTGTGTATCACTTTCTATATTTGCTTGCACACTGTGAAAGGAATACAGTTAAACTGCCACATTCCTTGTTGCAATGTACAAAAAGTAGAAATGCATTAAATCCATACAAAGGGAGTGAATGATAAACAGAAGGCACCCGTGTTTTTCCTTCTGGGATTTGGGATTTCTAAGCAAATACTTCTCACCCACCCATAAATTTCTATGAATCATAAGAGATACAATGCTGTAGTTTTAGTAGATTCAATGTTCTTGAGTTCTATGTTCATTCAATCTAAGAAAAATGTTGGTTATTTAGTCACTGTGTGGTTAATTTCCTCGAGGTTTACTGAAACAGACCAGTAGAATGTTGGTCAGGTCATCAGGGTCAGTCCAAGCAAGTTGTTATGTTTAGTCAGTTGCTTCTTGTAATAGGATTAATCTTCATATTTCTACATATTAAGCTAGGAAATCATAGTTTTACAATTTCAAATTTGAAATAATTTCTTTCGTTTTTTTTTCCGGTGTTTTCATCCATCTAGGGAGTTCATTTTTTCAATGTTGATTGGGGGACATAACTGCAGGTGGAAGATATGTTAAAAAGAAGTTTTGCAGAGTTCCGTTCTCAGAAACAACTTCCTGAACAGCAAAAAGTTCTGATGCGGAAGCTTGCTCAGCCTGCCAAAACTGTTGAGTATGTATATCAACGCAGAATCTTGATGGCCAACTTGTCTATCAGACTTGAGAGTTTCTAAATTTCTAGATAAGAAATGTCCTTGCATCAGTCATTAATTCATTTTTTTCCTTGCGTATTTTGCTTATGGATGTGCATTTTCTATAATATATCAGTTTATTGACACCTTGTTTCTTTTGGATTTTGTGTTAGATCTGTGTTGGGCACTGTTGTTTTGATGGATTATGTGATTTCATACCAATGTTAACTAATGGCTAGTTCTTTTATGAAAATGTGATGATTTTGGCTTTACATTAAGATGTGATTAACCAATCATATATATATGAATGATAATGTGGTTGTGCAAGCTTTCTGTTAGAAAGTAATAAACCATGTCTTTGAGTCTCACCTAAGAGTTTAAGCTTTTAAATAAAGCCCTGATATGGTTTCATATTACTGCTTAACACTGCTTTCATAGCTTGGTTATATTGGTATTCTAATACCAATACAACCAAGCTACGAAAGAAGAACTGCTCAATCTCGCTATCAGCTTTACAGAATCCTTAAATTCCAGTATATGGAAGACCATGTATAGGAAAATGCAAAATTTGGTAAAACACATAAGCAATGTACTTCATTTAGCACAAAGATACATTCTAGATGAGCGATCATAATTTTTTTTTAATAATGGCATGCTACTCTGATTAGATCAGCATAGGGTATTTAGGTCGAGCATTCAACTGCATTAGATATCGTTGTTGTTGCAACAAGAGCCTCCTGGTTGTTTTTGTTCCAAAGTCTTTCAATAATCTCATAAATGTGAGAAAGTGAAAGCTACACTGCTTCTAGTTTGATTTTCTTATGGTGACATATTTTTCCCTATAGCTTATCATGCATGGATATTTTAATACAGATGTATAAAAGGTGAGCCAACAATTGAAGAATACTATGACCTGTACTTAGAAGCTGAAAATTATGGCAACCAGGTATCAGAGGCTGTCATGCAGTCCCCTCATGCCCAAACATTTCTGACACCTGGAAGAGTTGTTGTTGTGAAATCACTATCGGTAAGTTATTATTATTTTTTGTTTGTTCTTGGTGCTCTCTAGCGCTTTCCTATTTCTGCCCCCCCCCTTCTTGTCTTTTGAAGCGTCAGTATTCTTCTGCTATTGGTAAATGTGGTTCTTTCCATGAGGTTTCTTGTTTAAGAGGAATCAGAATGACTTCAATTTTCTAGTGCAATTACCTGTTTTCTTTTTATTTAATTTTACATGGCAGAAAATTAAGTTTAAACTTTAATCGAAACCACGCTAAGGGAAATACAGAGCTGCTTCCCATGCACAGGTGTTTTACTTGTGCTGATTATGAGTACTGTCAAATTTGAAGTTTGTCTCATGGGAGTCATGCTTCTAGCTGCCTAACCTTGTTGAACTCCATAATGGATGAAATTTTAAAACTTGGGAAGGCTTACATGGTTTCTAATAGAGTAGCCGCAGTTGCGAATTTATGGCATTCTCATGTTCACTTGCAGGCACAGGATCACTTACTTGGAGTTGTAGTGAAAGTGACATCAGCCAGTATGAAGCAATACATAGTTTTGGTGCTGAAAACTGATGCTCCATCAGTAAGCAGTAACTTGCAAGATAAAAAAAGTGCTGATTTCCAACAAGGTTATGTGCTGATGCCAAAATCAAAGCGTAGTTTTGACGAAGAGTACCTCCCTTCTCTCACTAATCGCAAGGGATCAGGCACCATCAAGATAGAACTACCATACCAAGGTGTTGCTGCCGGGATCAATTATGAAGTTAGAGGAATTGAAAGCAAAGAATTCTTATGCATATGCAATCGTAAAATAACAATTGACCAAGTTCGGCTTCTTCAAGATGGTAGCAATGCTGCTTTCTCTAAGACAGTTCAGCAGCTGTTGGAAACAAAAAGTGACGGAAATAAATATCCTCCTGCACTAGATCCGCTGAAAGGTAAGGCATTTTTTGTGAAGATAATATTTAATCTTTCAGGTGAAGATGAACTGCATAACTTGTAACATCTTGTTTATTTCTTTACACGCTGTACAAGAATGTTGCAAACTATCATTGATGATGAGGAAAGAAAAACATGAAAGAACAAACAATAGCATTCTTATCAGTTCCAGAATTTGTAATAATTTGACAATACTCCAAATAAGTTGACATTGTGACGAGCCAAGCCCCTTATTGGATTCTGGAAAATCTGACAAGTAGTCCATATAAGTTGACATTATGATGAGCCAGGCCCCTTTTGGGATACTGGAAAATGTGGCTTGCAATTGCATTATCTATATCTCAAAATCTGGCTTAACCTAAGTGCATCTGAAAACAGTGAACCCTAGATTCTTTAAGATCATCTCCTATGAAAAAGCTTTCTCTTCTAGCAGATTGGCATGCTGGTACCTTTCTTTAGTGATCCTTCTTCCCATAGTCTGCAAGCCCTAAATTCCTTTCCTATTATTTTTGAAATATGTTCAGGAAAGAATCAAGGTTTTTGTGTGCGGTGCTGCTGGTGGGTGTTGATCTGTTACCTATAGATCTAACTATGTATTTTAAGTGAGATTCATGGTTTTTGGTTTATCTTCTTGCCCTTTATGACTCTGGTCCTTAATTATGCATCATAATATATGAATCATGCTGGTTGATTTCAATTCCTGTGTCGACAGTGCAAGCCCTTGTTATATATGTTGATATGTGGTTATAGTCATTTTGATGCTCTCTTTCTAACATCTTAATCCTACATGATATGCGGAAAATTCACCTTTTGCACTTTCTCCTTTTCAATGTTCTTTATGATGGTAAGCTAGTTTTACTTCACAACTTGCTAAATATGACTTTTCCATTGCTGATACTGTTTAGAGCTGAAGTTGAAAGATGTGAATCTTGTGGAAGCCTACCACAAATGGACAAGCCTGCTACAAAAGATGGCATCAAATAAGTGTCATGGGTGTATAAAATTGGAGGAGCACATTAGCTTGGCAAAAGAGATAAAGAGGCATAAAGAGGAAGTCAGTAACCTGCAATTCCAAATGTCAGATGAAGCACTCCAACAGATGCCAGACTTTCAGGGCCGGGTACGTCTCTTTCCCCCCCCTTGATGTTCTATGTAGCTGCAAGATGTTCTTGTGTTAATTATCTGCCATGTTGGTTTCACACTACCCTCAAATCTTTAAGCTCTGCATTTGCAGATATATGTTCTGAAGGAAATTGGCTGTATAGATGGTGACCTTGTAGTTCAAATTAAAGGCCGTGTTGCATGTGAGATGAATTCAGGGGAGGAGTTGATATGCACTGAGTGTTTATTTGAGAATCAACTTGATGATCTGGAACCTGAAGAAGCGGTGGCAATAATGTCTGCTTTTGTGTTTCAGCAGAGGAAAACTTCTGAGCCTTCACTTACTCCCAGGCTGTCTCAAGCTAAAAAGAGGTGATTCTCCATCCTTGTGTCAGTGCCCTGCCTTACATCTGCATGATCTAGTGGTTAGATTCCTTATTACATGGTAGATTTTTCTCTAGATTTTCTAGATGTAAAATTGTGGTTTCCATCTAAGATGGTTCTGTTATTCTGAGTTTCAAAACTGGAATCATGGTCATGGGGCACCATGCTTGATGCTTTGCAGTAATGCTACATGAACGGTGAACCACAGGTTGCCAAGATCCTATTAGGAATTCAAATCAATAACTTAGCTTTCTGTTTTCATATGATACGGATGAATTGATTGCAGTTAGTGAAAACGGATTATAGCTTCCCCATTCACATACTCAAAAAGTTGCCTGTGTAAGATTATATGCTTTTACAGTTGTGCCTATTAGATTATAACTCTGGAATTTAACGTTGTTATTATTCTTCCCATTACTTTTCTTTTCATTTTTCAGTTTTCAATCTAATCCTAGACGGTTGTTCACTTCAGGTTGTACAGCACAGCAATGAGACTTGGAGAGCTTCAATCAAATTACAATATACAAATAAACCCTGAGTATGCCAATGAGAATCTTAAGTTCGGTTTAGTTGAAGTTGTGTACGAGTGGGCAAAGGTTTCTTATGCTAAAACACATCAATTTAACCTTTCATTAGTTCTGGATGGTTTGTGACCTCGTAAGTTTCTCCATTTACAGGGTACTCCATTTGCTGATATATGTGAACTTACTGATGTTCCTGAAGGCCTGATAGTGCGCACAATTGTCAGATTGGACGAGACATGTCGTGAATTTAAGAATGCTGCAGCTATCATGGGTAATTCTGCAGTCTACAAGAAAATGGAATCTGCTTCGAACGCCATAAAGCGTGACATAGTTTTTGCAGCTAGTTTGTATGTTACGGGAGTGTAATTGTGTCAATGCTCGAGGAATCCATGCCATACCCTGAGCATGGGAGGGGTGTTGTAATTGTCTTGCTGTAAATTAAACCACTAGAGTATGTTGTAGTAGCTGGTTCTGTATTGATATTTGGCAGCTTTATCATGTGGTCTGTACTATATTCTCTAGTTAATTTATCCAATGATCAATGTAGATGATGCAGAACGTTGGCAGATTTTTTCACTAATGTCAATTTTACTTCAGAAGGCTTACCTCATCCTGTGATTTTTACAATTAGGCAAAACTAGACGAGTGTCATCTTCATTCTCGTGCAACATTGTGCTGCATGTTGTAGCCGTATTACCTAACAGTATCTGTCATGATCATTTAGCATGCTTATTAGCATGGTTATCAATATCTAGCATGTTGTAGCCGTCAGAACGATCTCAAGACCTCTTGAAAGGAGAAGGGAATAGTATCAGTTGAGCTCATTGGCATGTGGTAGCCTGCGCTATGCATACATTATTTTCTTTCAGGTGGTGTTAAGTGATTGTTCTGTGAAGTAGGAATTGTTGCCATGCTTGGCTGATTGTATTTGAATATGTGATGAACTTGGTTTCTTGCTTCTTTCAATGCCCAAAGTCTCGCTGAATGTTGAATGGCTCTCAAGACTTCTTGTTGCCATTTTCACGCATCTGTTCTGTCAACAGCTTGTGTATCTGTTATGGTTCCTGTTTGTCTTTGTATTACCTTCTTGTGAGGGCTGCTGTTTAATTTTTGGATTCTGGCAGAGCTTCCTCCGAAGCTCAACATAAAATAATAATAATAATAATAATAAAAACAATATATTCTTCAGAAACGAGTTTCCATCCAAATATCACAAGCACAGAAGCTGCAGTTTTTTTCCCAGAACAAATTCAAGGGCTACGTTCACTCAAGCAACAATTGTTGTGTTGAGTCTTTATTTGCGACAGTCAACACTTGGTACGGACTGACAATAAGCAAAGAAACATGCATGATCTAGCTCTTTATTCAAAGATAACATCTCCAGCCACCCTTCTTTTCAATTGTCACTCGACTCACTCCTCTTGGGCTTGTCTGAAGCGGAAGTCACCTGAACATGTAATCACACGGTCGAGTTAGCTCAACCTAAAAACTCTTGCAGAACAAAACCCTAAAAAATAAAACAAAAAGATTATTGTAAATTGTAAGTAATGAAATGTACCATATCAGCATCAGCTGGAACCCAATCATTAGTTGCTGGATTTCCTTTGCAAGAGGCATGGCAACTGGTTGTCGAATCTGGTGCTAGGCTGAAGCGCTTGCCATATTCGTTCTCCGTTTTGATGAACCCTGTTCCTGTCTGCAAAATGAAGAAAACTCCCGTGATATCCCTAAGTTTTTACTACTAACGTAAATGAGTCAAGCTTTTGCAATTCCTTATACACCCCCTTTTATTTTTCCCTTTGTAACTGATCCCTTTGCCAAAAATTAAGAAACTTTCACCAGGCTAATCTAAAATGATCAAATTAAAAGAAGATACTGAACTGAGTAAGGCAGAAAAAGGTAGGATATTGGACAACTAACATTTTATTTAGATGTATGAAAAAAGTAAAGAAACAAAAGAATTGGACTAGAATATGTAGCTAGGCATAGCAATTGTAATACCGTGTGGTGTTGCTTGTCAACACAGTTGAGATCCTGGTAATACTCTGTCTCTACAAATTCATCAGTCACTTTGCTGCTTTCATTTGAAATTATTTTCTGCATTCAAAATTATAAAAAGAAAAAGAAAAATCAATCTACAAATCCACATTCAAGAGTTTCTCAGATGCATAAGAATAATCAAGAACTGTCGTGGGCTAGCATGGTAAATGAAAGCTCAAGAAACTAACCTGAGGATCAGTTTCGAGACGTTGAAACTCAACGTATTCTGGGTTGAAGCTTTGATCGCCATTAGTGGTGAGTGCATCAACGTATTGAACGGAATACTCGCTGCGTTGAGGCTTAGAGTGACGCTTAGGAGCTATTCCCTCGAAATATCCTCTTGTTTCCTCCTCTTGTTTTGCCTCTTCCTCGACTGACACGTGAACATCACTCCTGTTAGGCCTCTTGTAGAACTCCATTCCTCTCCTCTTTCCCTTTCCTTCTCTCTTTAATTTTCCTTTTCTTCAAAAGCTATCAAGTAGCCCACTTCTTTTCTGACTTCTAGCACTATTTAGTTGAATTTTATAAAGAAAGAAAGTCGATGGATGGATGATAGAAAGATATTTTTGCTTTGCTAACCATGTTCCTGACTTAGTACGGATATTGGGACCAACAAGTTAAATGTCTTACAACCTCATACAAAAATATCTTAGAAACCTTATCTCATATCTGACTGTTTCAACGGGACTGGTAGGTCTGAATGCGACAGCTTTTAGCAGAATGAACTTGAAACCAACCACACCTTACTGGCCCAGTTCCTGAAATCCTGGTTCTGTTCCTGGCAGGCTGGCACCATATGAAGGGTGTATATGCTCGATATATCCTTGAAAATTAACCAAGTAATTTGGTTGATTATGCACTAATCCATGGTGTTTTTTTTTTATTTGACATGGATCAAAGCTCTACAACAAATGGATTCAAGATGAACACAGACATTCTGAATTCTGACAAGGTCAGTGTCCATTGTTTTCGGCATGCATTAGAAAGATAAACTTTGTGAGCTCAAAATAGGGTTCATGAAAGAAAAACTCAACTGTCATTTCCTTTTAACCTTTGCTAGCAAGTTTGCTTTCCAGTTAAATCTCTAAAAGCTCTCCCACTCACTCACCGAACAATGTTCAAAGCTCTATTTACATGAACTTGAAGCCATCCACCGATCTATCACGCCTATCTTAATTTCACCTGCATGTCACTTTACTTGCACTTTATTATCATTGTCTGCTCGTCTTCCTATTCTCATTATTTACAATCAGTTTACTTGATTGGTGTGCCATTATTAGTAGTTTGACCAACTAGCTTGTCATTGACTTGTTCTCAATATCTTCCATACAAACTACAAAGGTATGTCGCCATGCCAAGTATTTTAGGTGGAGGTTAGCTCTTGTGATGTTAGCTTCCAAAACTTGAAAAAATAGCACTACTTTTGAGGGCGATCACGGCTTGAATCTTACACTAGCATATTATACCGTGCACCGTGCTTTGCATGTTAATAATATTTTTTTTTTAAATGTAAAACTAAAATAAAAAATATAATTAGATCTTACAAACGAATTTAAAATTATTGGATCCAGCTAGGATATAATTTATATCCTAGCTGGATCTAAAATTATTGGGTTTTATCAATTAAATATATAATTTATTTATATATTTAATAATATCTATAAGTCAAAACTGTTGAATAAAAAAATCTAAAAAAAATCAAATAATAATAAAGCTTTGAATCTCATGTACTAATGTTATAAAATTAAAATATCCTCTATTACCCAACATAATATTATGTTATAATATTTATGAATTATTTTTTAAAGTATTTTATTGTTAAAAAATTCTCTTATATAATACAAATATATAAAGTATATAATGTGACTCAAAAATTTATTGAGAGCTCCATCAACTTTAATATAATAATATTAGCTTTTATTTTAAAGAGTTCATTACGATTATATGTGAGACATGTATTAAGAATATGCATACATAAAAATTTTATGCTACTATTTAGCTGTATTTTGAATATTTATAAAGTTTGTTAAAATATATAAATCATTTTGTGTAATCTAAAACAATCAAAGATAACACACTACAATTATCAAGATTTGTTTTTATAAAAATAATATTACTAAATGAATTCCTCTTTTATATCAATTAAAGATAACATAATCTTTCAATAGGTGGGATAACTTTCCTCTTTTTTTTTTTTCTTCTGATTTCTTTATTTTTTATTGAAATACATTATGTGTATACTGCAAAGACAAACATGCTTTAATAAGAAAATTCAATGCAACCTTAAATAATTTTTTTTTATCGTCACTCAATTTTTGTACAATATAAAAAAGTCTCATTAATTTATTTTCTCTTTATCGTATGAAAAAAAGTTATATAAGAGAAAAGAAAAAAAATTCAAGAGGAAAAAAAATAATAATTTGAAGTAAAGAAAAAAAATTTAAATTTTTTGAAAGTATTTTTGAAACGCAAAAATAAACATGCTTTAATAAGAAAGTTCAACTCAACCTCAAATGAAAAAAATTATCATCACCTAATTTTTGTAGAATATTAAAAAACTCCCATCAATTTATTTCCTCTTTACCATATGAAAACAAAATTCAATAAGAGAAAATAAATTAAAATTAATTTTTTTATATCATTACATCAAAATAATACAAAAACATTAAAAATATTAATTTGAATTAAAGAAAAAAAATTCTCAAATTTTTTTAAAGCATTTTTGAAATATAAAAACAAACATGTTTTAATAAGAAAATTCAACTCAACCTCAAATAAAAAAAATTCTCATCACTCAACTTTTGTACAATAAAAAAAAAAACTCTCATCAATTTATTTTCTTTTTATCGTATGAAAAAAAATTAAATTAAAGTAAAAAAAATTAAATTAAAGTGTTGGTCCTGCTAATGGGTTTGGCTGCGGAGCCGGACCCAATAAACTAGGGTGTGGCTGCGGAGCTAGACCCAATAACAGGACCTAATGCTAATGGGTCCAGTCGAGGCCAGACCCAAAAGCTATTGGGTTATTTTAGGGAGCCGAATCCAAAGCTATTTTAGGTCCTTTTGAAAGCGATTTGGATCTGGTTATGGCTTTCAAGCCAAACTCAATAGTTTTTGGCACATAAAATAGAAAAGACAATGCCCTCAACAGTAATTTTTGACTAAACACGACAAAGACAACACTCCCCACAGGCATTACAGTGTCGTCCACAGTACAAATAGGCTATGGCTCCACAATGCAATGAGTATGTGTCTACAATAAATATACAGTGTTTTTCCCACGCGTTTTAATATAATATATAATGGGTTGCTATGCTATGATTGGATTAATTTTTTTTTTTAACATAAAAAATGTTCAGATGTTGTTAGAGTAATTTCTAGCAAAGAAAAAACTTTAAATCGTGCGAGGATTAGTTTGATATGACTCGATTGACTTAGTAAGTTTAAAAATAATTCTGATGATCGATAAAAATATAAGTTGACTAAAATAAATTCTAAGATGATATTTTTTAAAAATATCAAAACAATAATATATTGGATTGACCCGGGCTACTCGAGTTAATCTGTCAAATCTAGAACCTGCATCAAGAGATGGTAATAACATAATAAAAAATAAATCAAAATAAATTATAAAACTCAATTCTCAATTTACTCATTGTCGAAGAATTCAGGTGAAGAAAAAAATTCACTTAAATTAAAAACTTAAAAAACAACATGAGACAACTTGGGTTTACCTGTCATACTTGTGACTCAAGTTATGAGACCAGAATAACCTCGAAGAAAAACAGAAACAAAATATAAAACCTATTTTCTAACCAACTCTATGTTGAAAGATGAAATTAAAGAAAAAAAATCAATGAAAAAAAGGACAAAAAAAACTTGAGTCAACTCGGGTTAACCTACCAAACCCGCAACCTGGGTCATAAGATCAAGATAACCCCATAGAAAGAAAATTAAAACAAATTATAAAGTTTAAGTCTCAATCAACCCAATATTGAAGGATAAAATTAAAAAAAAAATGACTCGAATAAACCTGGGTTAACATGCAAAACTTGCCACCCAAGTTGCAAGACTGAAATAACCCTATAAAAAAAATCAAAACAAAGTATTAAGTTTAATTCTCAATCAACCAAATGCTAAAATATAAAATTAAGAAAAAAAAGAAAAAGTAACTCGAGTTAACTTGCCAAACATGTGACTCGAGCTATAAATCTATAATAATCACATAAAAAACAAATTGTAAACCATGACAAACCATGATCTCCTGTAAAGTTAATATTAAAGTATAAGATTAAAATTGAAAGAAAAACTAGATTAAAAAAAGAAGAAGCACTGTGTAAGTGAACAGTGACATGTGAGTTTGTGAGGAGGTGAACATTAATTTCATCACGTCTTCTATTTTTTTTTAATTATTATTATTTATAAAATCTTAATGTTAATAGCAGAGCCTAAAATAGGAATCTGTTAATCCTTGACGGATGCTCATGCCTAGCCAACAGATTCCTAACTGCGCCCCATCCATCGATGTTAACTAACTAACTAACTAACTAATAACTAATAACTAACTAACTAACTACCTAATCAATCATAACTCGAACAATTAAATTAATGATGCAGAATGTTCCCGCCTACCTACAAAACAAGAGGAACTCTGTTCTTTAATCTGTAAAGAAGCTTCTTTGTATGTGCATCTGAACACATTTTAAGTTCAATCACACTTATATTTCTGATTAATTATTTAATTAATGTTCCTTTCTCTAATTAATATATAAACAGCTTCTGAAATGGGACCTTCTCTAATCGAATTTCTTTAATTTTTAATTATCTTGAGTTCCTTTTATATGTGT
>Ga0325414_1005664_pt1 | contig 13208 bp, 6 predicted proteins | sample PopdelMetagenome_8_FD_206183 | JGI IMG/M metagenome (GOLD analysis project Ga0325414, IMG submission 206183) | Populus deltoides microbial communities from Bellville, Georgia, United States - Leaf-PdKOR-R3 | ecosystem: Host-associated > Plants > Phyllosphere > Phylloplane/Leaf | place: USA...
TTTAATTTAGAACCGACTTTCCCTTTTTCGTTTATTCTTTAGGGTTTGGACCAATGAGACAGTAGAGGGTTGGAGGACAGCTGGAGTGCTGCACTATTAAGAAACACCTTATCTTTTTCTCGATTATGTATATAAAGTGTATCTATTTTAATTATAAAAAACCAAAAAAAAACAAACGATTATGTATATAAAGTGTATCTATTTTAATTATAAAAAACCAAAAAAAAACAAAAAACCTACATCAAACTCATGGTTGTTAAAAATATATTTGTACTCGTAAAATTATATAATTTTACAAATCAAAACATATAAAACATTTTAAATCAGATTAAAATTCGAAAATCAGTAAAATCAATTAAACTCGCATAAAATCAGTTCAACTCATAAAAAACATTAAAAACGTATCGATTTCACGTGAAATTTAAAAGAGTGTCAATTGTCATGCTGAATTATTGATTGTTGTGCCTGTGCTGACTCAGCACTCCCTTTTCCCCATTCCCTTTCCCCAGCATCCCTTCCCTTTTCACTTTCCCCTTTTCCCTTTCCCCAGTAGATTAAGAACTCACTTTCCCCTTTCCACTCTCCACTCTCCAGTCTCCACTCTCCATGAGATTAAGATTAAGAAATCGGTTGATTCGGTTCCACTCTCCAGTAAGTCCACTCACCAGCAACGCTGCTCCAGTCTCCAGTCTCCACTCTCCACTCTCTCAGCTGGTTTTGCTTGCTATTGAGATCTGGAGCATTCTTAACGAGACGAAGGTAAGAATTTATTCCCAAGCTTTGTTTTTTCTGTCTTGTCTGGTATGTGAATACTGGTGGTGATTCTGGTGAAAGTTTTAGTGTTGGGTTCCTGCAGCATGTTAACAATCTAGAATCTAGATGCTGTGATTAGTGGAAAATGAAACGGGGGAAAATTGCATAACTCTTTCTGTAGCCTGCATATTTGATTTTTGACTGTCTCGATCGTCCCTTCATTCTTCTGGGTTTCTTCGTTCTCCCTGGTCTTTTTTTTTTGTCTCTACTCTCTTTGTTTTTGTTTGGCTGGTTCCTCTATTTTTATTTCTGTCTTCGTCCTCTGTGTTTATTCGTCCCTTGTTCTGAAAACACACATAATGATTCGACTCTCCTTTTGCTTGCTAAGCTTCTCAATGAGTTTTTTGCAGTTTGCTCGAACTGTACTCCACTCACAAGTATATATCCCTTCATATTTTTTTCATCAAAATGCATGTTTATATGTTTAAATTCTTATATAGTAACATATAAATTTTGATTCCCAGTTTATTTTTAGTTGTGCTATTAAAAATAAAAAAATTACATAAGCCTGTGAAACAATATTATAATTACATTGTTAACAACGGATAACAGACAAAAAATTATTTTAAGATTAGAGAATTGATTCTTGACTTAATCTACATCTTAAGTAAAGTATCTAGGTATTCTGTGTTTATCTTCTACTATTAATTGGTTTGCTTTTGTTCTGTTAAGTCCAAATATTGTGCACTAGAGGTATTTAAAAAAACCGAATAACCGAAAAAACCGAGAAAACTGATGAAAAATTAACCGAGAAAATCAAACCGAGATGAAAAACCGATTAAACCAATTACTAAAACCAAAAATCTTTCCGGTTCGGTTCGGTTTCGGTTTCACCACCAAAACCGGTGAACAGAACCGGCTACCCATAAAAAAAAAGCCAGAAACGACCTAGTATAAATACTAAATGCAAATGGTACAGTAAAGTGTAAACCTAAACCTAAATTTACTTCTGCAGCCTCCGCCCACACCAGACCCTTCTTCCTTTCCCCTTCAATTTCATCTTCTCTGCCTCTTGCCCCAGCATCTGTCTCTTCTCTAGCTGATCAATAAGCAAATAACCCAGATCTCCGCATCCATCTAGTATACTTGCAGTCGAAAAAAACCCGAACAAAACCCCTTGACATCTCTCTTCACCTGCAACAGAAAGAGTCAAAGAGGTAAAGTTTACTGTTTATCCATGTGTTAATTCTGGCCTTCGTGTGCTTGTAAGTTTTACTTGTAACATTTGTTCCATTAGAGATCTCTGACCTCTGCTTCTTTTTCTATCCTCTTGCAGCTAGGGTTTTTGCATCTTTCTTCAGGTTCGCCCCCTTTCCCCAGCTCTCTCTCCTTTCTGTTGATTTGTGTTGATATCGAGTTATTGATTGCTTTATGTTGATTTGTGTTGACTGTTGATATCGAGTTATCTTTCGAAGTTTTTATTGTTTTTACATCTTGTAACATTTGTGTTGATTTGTGTTAATCTCTGATCTCTGTTGATTTGTGTTAATATCAATCTATTTTCTGTTGTATTAATTCTGGGCTGCTGGCAGTATGTTCATGACTTCATTCTGTTTTATTAAAATTAAGAATTCTTTAAATTTTAATTATATTTTGGTGATTCAAGGTAGTCTTCTTTGTTCTTGGCTGATGTATGTTTAGTATTTTAGCATCAATGGTGTCTTCTTTCTTTTACAGTAATAATCCTTGCTCATAACTGGGATTTACCAGTTGTGTAAACATTGTTAAGCAGTAATTTTAGTGCATTAAAGGCCCTGGAACTGCTCTGCTCCATATCTGGAGTTGTCAGATTCCAGAAGAGAGCAAAATGGGGTGGCTTGCTTGTGTTTTTTTTCCTTCAAGAAAAGGAATGGATGGGTCAGTGATGTGGGCATTTTTGGATCATTCTTAGTGTGATAGTTGTTTGATCTGATGACTTTATTTTCGAAGTAGCTGGTTTATTTGGAATCATGTGTGGAGGTCACAACAAATGCAAGTAGTTTATTTTGAATCATGGTTGAGTTTAGCACCAATTCCAATCAACATTAGAACCTTCATGGATTATATTGAAAATTCTGAGATGATTGAATCAGGTAATTTCTCTTACAAATTTAAATTTAGTTATTTTATAATATTTTTTATTTACATATGTTTAATCTAACATTTTAATTTATGTTTTTATAGAATTTGGTGAAAGTTTAAAAATCTCAACTGATTGTTTGTAAGTAGTATTGGTGGCTTGGTGCAATCTTAAAATATAATTATTTTGGGTAATTAATTTAATTTACCTTGTTAATTTCCCTTAAAATTCTGCATACTTAATTCTTTCAATAGTTAAACTATAATATATTGCTAATTTGCTAGTGTTTTTTTATAACATTATCCTTACTGGAATTTTTGGATGCTGGTGTTGCTGGGTTTTTTTTCTTCAAAGTTTAAATTATGCCGGATATTTTTGATAATTTATTGTTGGTTGCTAATGTATTTGCTTGTACTTTTCTAGTGCGAACAGACTTTTAATTTGAGGTTTTAAAATTTGATCATGCATTTTGCATTGATTTAACACTTTGGGAAGTATATTAAAAGTCAGCTAATTTGCATCTCTGTAGGATTTTAATTACTGTCCTAATTCATGTCTAGATTTTAATTTATATTGAAAGTTAGTAAATTCATATTAAAAGTTAGCCATGTGAATTAGCTTAACATTATAAATGTTTAAAAGCTGAACTTGCTTTAAATTTTAAAGCTTAATTTAACCGAAACCATTAGCCAATTTTAAAGCTTAGCTATGCTAAATCTTCCCAAACCGTAAGCCAATTAAAAAAAAACATAAAAAACATAAAAACCCATGGGATTAAGTTTCTCGGTTTTTTCCTTAAAAAATCGGATTTAACCAAACCGGACCGGTTCGGTTTGAACCGGTTTCCGGTCCGGTTCGGTTAATTTTTTACAACAATATTGTAATTCAGTTCGGTTGGTTTTTTGAGTCTAAACTGAACTGAACCAAACCGTGAACACCCCTATTGTGCACCTTTATGTTTTGCTTGCTTAAAAATCTGCTTCTGGGCAAGTTTGTATTTCTATGTTTACTTTATATGTGCATCCGTGAAGAATTAATAGTAATGATTTTGATGAATGTTTTAGAAAGAATGAGGAAGATAAAGACAATGAGGGTGTGTTTAGTTTACATGATACACCAACAGATTGTTTGTTTTAGGTTTGTTAACTTTTAGTTAATGAAATTCTATGGACATGTATGATTTTTATTTGAATTATGTATTTTAAGGTGTTTTGATATTTATATTGTTTATTTTATTTTTATTTTAATTGTTATATTATTGTTTACTACTTGATTGATCTTGCAATTTAGTTAAAATATTTTACTTGTGATTTTACGATTTTAGTTAAAATATTTTACATGTGATTTTACGATTTTTAGTTAAAAATTTTTACTTACGATTTTACGATTCGAGTTTATATATAATGTTCCGTGTCGTGTCAAAAAAGCGTTTTTGACAACCTTGATCACACTAGTATTAACAAATCTACATGGTGTTGAAAAACCAGAGTAGGTATCATAGTTTTGAAACCCGGCCCCGCCCAGCCCGATAGGTCGACCTGAGACCCGGCCGATTCGGGGCTAAAACCGGGTCGGGTTGAAGAAAAAATGGGGGGAAAAAACCCGGCGTGACCCGGCTGACCCGGTGACCCGGTCAAGACCCGATTGCAAACTCGTTGACTTTTATTATTATTTTGTTTTTTTATTAAAACGACGGCGTTTTGATTTTTTTAAAAAAAAAAAATTGATCCGGCCGACCCGGTCAAAACTCGAGCCTTGGACCGGGCCGGATCTTAAAACTATGATAGGTATACTTTAATTCACTTCAACTGTAATAGTAAATTGGTGATTTTATCCATAAAAAAAATCATTCAAGACAGGAAAAAATAATTTTTTATCTAGATTCATTTGTTATTTAAGATTTCTTGGTGTCTCAATTTTTACATAATTTTTTTTTTTGCATGGTGTAACTAATGGGTCACACCTAGAAAAAAAAAAACTATCATCTAGGAGGTTTTTTGAAATTAAAATCTTAGGCTTGGCTTAAAAGGAATATTCATGATTTAATATTTTTTTTAATAATCATGTGATCATAGAAAATAGGGATGATTTAGTAATTTAACTAATAAAAAAAAGTTATTAGCGTGTTCATAGAACACACCAATAAGTGAGTCCCCCCACCATCTCCAGACATGGTATATGGATGGTATATGGTGGCTCACAACTGTGAAAAACCAGCTTTCTTAGTGTTTTTCTATTCACAATAGTAGAGGCTACCTTTCTAGGCGGCATGTATGGCTTAATTTTGAGCGATATGATAGCAGTTAGCTTTTTTTTCCTTGGTTTTCGTGCCTTCCCGACAACCCTTTAATTTTTTTTCCTTTAGATTTGGTTTTCGTTCTTTTAATTGATTTTTTTATTTGAATTAATTTATAGAATTGAGTTTTATTTTATTTTATCCTCCATCATTTTATTTTATTTTTTGCATTTTAGATTCAATCCTTATTATTTTGATTGTTATTTATTTTATTTAGATTAGTTTTTAGAATTGATTTTTTTTATATAATCTTATCCATCTTCATTATATTTACATATCAGATTTTACCTTCATTGTTTTAATTGTTATTTTTTAACGTTGGCAACTTTTTAAAATTGTTTTTTTTTATTCCATCCTTTCAACATTAAATTAAGCTTATTGATTTACTCCATATCTAGGATTTAACGGATTGTGAATTTGATAACTTAACTCATGTTTAGGATATTCCCCTAGGTTAATTTGTTTTTTTTAACTCATGTTTTTTAATTTTATTATTTTTCATTTGATTTAATTAAATATTGGGTTTCGTGATTTTATAGTTTCGTTGTATAGGATTTTCATTGCTTTAAAAATAATCTAGTTTATCTCGGGTATTTTTATATTTTGTTCTTTATTGGATTTAACTTCTTTTAAAAGAATTTTTTAATTAAATTAAATTAATTGCTCAGTATTTATCTTTAAAAATATATCATCCAGCATGTCATCATCTCCAATTACTTTAACATTTTTTAAATGTTAGAGGACAAATATTTAACTCGCAGCGTAGTGTAAGGTAAAAATCATTTGTTTTTTTTTCTTAAGCCTACGCATGTTTGTTTTAATCCTTTAACATTTGATTTATTTGGAGATTAGGCTTTTCTTTTTCATTTATATATGATTTTTCACTAATTTTTAAAATGACATGGGTTATCTTGGGTTTTTTTATTTTATCATTCATTGTTATTTTTTTAATCATATTATGAAGTTAGTATGGCTTATAGATCCGTTCAAGTCAATTACCAGAATCTTGAATTTTTCTTTCTTCTTTAAAAACACTGGTTTGAATTGAAACATGGCGCGAGCCACTGTTCTAGGTTTGCTAGAGTCATTTGTTTTATCTTTTTTTTTAATTTAATGTTTTTTTTTTCATTTTAGGCCTTTAATTTTTGGCTAATTGGAATTGGTCCTAATTTGTTTCGATTTGGATTTCCTACTGTTGTCACAGGCTCATATCTCAGATCGAGAGTTCCGCAGATTAAACATGGTTGGCTCTGGTTAATTCAATATGTTAGCGTCACAATATATTTTTTAAAAAAAAATGTGACATCGAATATGTTACCATCTTAATATTTTAAAAATTCTTCATCCATTATTCATCAAACTTTTAACTTCCTAACATTTTTATATTTTTTATAAGGTTATAAAAAATTGATCTAACCCACAATGTAGAGCGGGTCAAAAAACTACTTTTATGCTATTTCATGCATTATTATATACTACTGAACTTTATCCATACTTTGTTAATTTTTTATTGTAAAAAAAATACAACCATTGTCAATATATTTTTTTAGTTTCATTTATTATTATTATTATTATTATGAACAGAGAATTTAGCATTGTCTATTTGATCAAGTAAATTGATAATAATAAACAAACTTTACACGGAAAAACAAAAATAAATAAAAAAACACCAAAAAATCATAAAGGATCATATAGAAAATGCTAGATAATTTTACAAAAAAAAAACTACATTTATATTACTGAGATGATATTTTTAACGTATCTTAAAGCTATTTATTTTCAAAAATTTAATAAAATAAATAAAAAATATGTAATAAACCCACAATATAGAGGTCAAACACTTGGGCCTAAGTGTCCCAACGCCCCTACCCTATTTGAAGAAAAGCTATGTGCACTTAACCTCTTTTTTTTTTTATAAAAGGAGTGTACATCATGTTGTCCACTTTTTTTATAGAAAAAAAAGTTAGACGGCATGTCATCTACCTACCTAGTTTCTGACTATCGAATAAGTGGTCAAAGAATCAAGCTGATATTATTTTATTTAATATTTTTTCAATGTATTTTTACCTAAAACTATATGATAAACTTTTTTATTTGTCAATAAACCAATCTTTCAACTCAAAACACCTTTAAATCAAACCAAAAACACAAAATCAATCAGAGGAAAAATATCTCTTAACCTCTATCTACTTTTTTCAATAAGATAAAGGCCTCAAAACACCTCAAATATGGATTTTTTCTCATCGAATGAAACTCGTTGACATTAAGATCCATCTTTTTTGTTACCGTTATGTGACCAAATGATAATTTTCTCTCTCCTTCACTATTTTCCAATGAGTTTCTCACTTTTCTCCAAAAGATTGAGATTGAAAAATGAATTTTTAGGCTAAAATTTAAATTTCAAAAGCTAAAAGGACTAAGTGGGATGCGAAAGGAAAATATATGGGTTGGAAAGCTTTTTTTACTAGCTTTGAAATTGGTTGCGTGTTTTCCTTGAATTTCACAAACTGGTCCTCTTTTTTTTTCAATTATAATTTAAGACTTTATCTCATATAATTAAGTAACAAAAAGAAGTAAATTAGTAAAAAGAGTTTAGCGACTTCGCAATTGGCCACGTGCTTTTCCTATGCTATACATTGTAGTTATTTCTCTTTTAATTTGAAACTTCAACTATAATTTAAAATTTTATCTCATGAAATTAAATAACATAAGAATTAAATTTAAAACAAAAGTAAAATACAAAATTTTAAAGAGAAAAAAGCTGGACAGGGTGATTCCTCCCCCGAATGATTTGAGAATTTAAAGGAAACTTATTAGTGATTTGAGAATTCATTTTCTTGTTCCTAGATCAATTGTTTTAGTGTTATTTTGATTACTAAAACCAAAAAGATATTTCATAATATAAACGTCTTTGTAAATCTTGTGAAGTTAATTCAGAGAGTTAAAGATAAGATAATAGAAAGAGAGAACCATTATCTTTCAAAGTAAAAACTTCCTCTTAAGATGGGTTATGTCCCTATATATATATATATATATATATATATATATATATAGAGAGAGAGAGAGAGAGAGGAAGCAGTTATTTATTTTAGTAACTCCTCTAAATATTTGGACCAAGCTCATCTCTCATGGATGAAGTAAGCCTAACCCAATAACAAACATCTCTCACTCGCCCATGAAGGATTTGATCTATCTAATACATTATATTTCAAACTTGCAGAAGAATTTCACACTAGACGAACAGACTATACGAATGAAGCACACAGTGAAAAGAGCTCCAACAACATAATGCGGGCCTTATAGGAGACATCAACCTCATAATTAGTTACTCCTCAAAGTGTACTACTATACCCCAAGCATTTTTAGTTACACATGATTGAATATAATTTAATCCCCCAAGAATTTCATACTCAATTCATCCTTACAATTACAAGTATTCTAAAGCATATCAAATTTATTCGAGTGATATGATCCTGGTCAATGAATATAAGTAATATTATATAACAAAAATTATTTTTTCTCTCTCTCATATCAATCACATCTGAATTAACTCGTTCTCCTAGGAGTATTCCTTTAAATCGAATCATTTCATGACTATAGTATACACTCCTAAAGTAGCGATCATTTACACATCACCTCATGATATAGTCAAAAGTCACAAAGGGTAAGGTATTGAGATCTTATATATGATCTCCAGACTCAATCCCCCAAGAATTTTATACTCAATCCATCTATATAATTACAAGTATTCTAAATCATATCAAATTTATTCAAGTGATATGATCTCAGTCAATGAATACAAGTAACATGTATAGAACTAAAATTACTTTTTCTTTCGCTCTCATATCAATCAGATCTGAATTAACTCGTTTTCCTATAAGCATTCATTTAAGTTGAATCATTACATGACATGGGGTATACTCTTAAAGTAGAGATCATTTACGCATCACCTTATTATACAATCAAAATTCACAAATGGTAATGTATTGAAATCTTATATATGATCTCTAGGACTCACTTAATAAAAAAAAAAACAGGGATTCATTCTTTATTTTTGCAATAGTCATCAGTACATGTAATATGAAATACATGTTATAGTGGAGCTTACTCTTTTCTTATCTAAAGACAAAGAGTGCATGTCGTTACTCTTCTTATTAGAGGAAATGCATCATACGAGTCCTAGTTTTATCACCAAAAACATAGACTTCAAATCAGAAATTCTCATTTACTCACTATTATTAGTGGCAGATGAATAATTTCATACCCAACTTTAATCATAATAGATATATGAATTATAGGAATTCATTCATGTTGATTCTTTTATTTAAGAACCTCATCTTGGTCTCAACCAATGTAACTTTTTAATAATTACTTTGATTTAAAATTGCTCTCACTATGCCCAAGTTGCTTATTGAGAATTAAAACTCAAATAATCTCATCTTTACTCACCTTATAAGTGTTAGAGGTAATTACTCATATAAGTGAGTCAATCTAAGTCTATCGTTATACTTTAACAAATTATATTATATGATATTCACAATATATTCTATAAAACAAATAATAAATAACATGATATCATTATTATTAGTAGTGCTGGAACTTTGAACAACATAAATAGAAGCATCATCCTTAATAGATACATTAATGATATCTAACACCATAAAATCTTTTAATACAAAACCAGAACCATAAAAAAATAATATCCAGATATATTTTCACACAACAACCAACAAACACAATATAAAAGCCCAATTGTAGTATAATAAGAACATACACAAGATTTCATTGAACTTTTGGAATGTAAAGTACATCATGAAGATAAAGTGTGCGACCCCCTTGCAAATCTAGTTTGCAGGTACCGGTCCCAAGCACAACAGCAGAAGCATTATTCCCCATGTATATGCATCTACTTTTCTTTAAAATTCAATGAAATTCCACAAAGGTTGTTTGATCCCTTGTTATATGGTCGGTTGCTCCTAAGTTTTTGGCTTAATGCAATCGCAAGCAAAGTGACCAAGTTTACCACAATTAAAACAATTCATATTCTTGTCTTTTTTACCGCCATGTTTTCCATGCTTGCATTCATGTTACTATTTACTTCTATTCCTCACTTGCCATATTTATGACTCTTACATTTGCCCTTCTTATGTTTAGAGCCATATGATCCTTGCATCTTAGTTTCATATATGAAAGCCTTGTTTATAGGCTTCTCAGCGAGAAGTCGATCTTCTTCAAGCTCAACATGACGAGCAACATCATCAAATATCTTGATGTTGTCATTGTGGGTAAGGTTAACACGTATGTGCTCCCAATTGCTTGGCAAAGAACGAATCACAGCTTGGACTTGTTGTTCATCGGTCATCTCATGCTCAACAACCCTTAATTCATTTATCAAGTTAGACATGATTATAAGATATTGCCTCATTGTCTGATTTTGATGCTTCTTGTAACCATCAAATTGAGAATTAACTGACGAAGTCTAGTAGTGGAGGTTTCCCCATACTGAATCTTAATCGCATCCCAAGCTACTTGGATTGAACGATGCCTTTCAAAACGCAACATTATATCATTTCTCATGCTGCTCAACATCAGAATCTAAGCTACATGATCCTTGCACTTATAGGTTTGATATGTTTCCATATCAAGCATGTGTTGAGCGGTGTTTCTTTATTCAGGTTCAGCCTTCGGTTGTGTGATTGTTTTTAGCATTTATTGCTCTTCCAAGAAATACTCAATCTTACGATGCCAAACATCATAATTCTTTTCACTTAATTTGTCTTCATGGTTTAAATTAGCTATAATACTCTTATATGCGGTCATATCAGGCCATATTAACACCAATTATAGATATTAGTATCTAATACAATTTAAATGACGTTTATTGCCTCTTAATTCTAAATTAAACAAATAGTAATATAACACATACAATATAAATGAAACTAATATTAAACACTTAATCAATTCCATTTGTATGGTCTAATTATTATTGGAAATTTAAATAAGTGCAAAAATTATACTTTTTAGTTTCAACTAACAACTCTCACTAATCAAATTATAGATATTTTCATATATATGAATATAATATAATTAAAACTTAAATTACAAAAAATATGCAGTTCAACAAAAAAATCAACCAATTATCTTAACAAAAAATAAAAAATTAAGAACAATAAATTTTAGAATTATTTTATATTGCAGGTACATAATTAGGGTCTTCAATTACATCTACTTCATCAAAGTCATCTCCTCCAAGTTCATTCTGCTCGAACCATTGAATAAGTTTAGCAGCAGCATCCAAATAATATGCGCTTCTTCCAGTGTGTCATATACCATTTTCGGTATATTGATGTTCCCTATCAAGCAACATTTCATAATCGAGATTGTTGAAATCTAATGATTCCAGCCTATATTCCAACGATAGTTGCACTGACATTCATTTCTCAAGCAAAGAATTAAGAAAGATTAACATTTGATGTTTCATGGAGAACTCGTAAACACCACTCATAGTCAATTTACTCATCCAATGATACATATAATCAATGTGCTCTTTAATTTTATGAACATGATTAATGGTATAACCCAATAAATGATCAATTTGTTGTTGTTTATCCACTACAACAAAAAGTATTCCAAAAGCATATAAATATAATAATCAAAGGTATAATAAATAGGTTTTGAGGCATGAAAATCACTATCTTTAAGGTATTAATTGTCCCCACTATATTTGTTATAGAGTTAAAGCAATATACGTTCAGGAGAAAAGCAAAACCTTAAACTTATAGACAACAACTTCTATAAGTTTATTAAAAAATTCTGTTTTGTTTTTTATAAACGTAAACATAGAGTTTGCAGAGAAAAATTAGAGAGAAGAAAATTATTTCTTGTTTTTTTTTCTGTCAACATCAAACTGGTATTTATAAATAAAATAACATTCTTTCATACCAAAGTGTCTATAGAGTTTAAAGACACACCTCTTCAAACCAATATGTCTGTAGAGTTTAAAAGATAACTCTTCATTCAAATTATTTAAACAATCTGGTAGAAGGTGTCATGCATAATTATTAAATTAATTAATTCTAAAAATTTAATTAATTATCTTAAATTAATGAATTTCAAAGATAATAATAAAAAGCATTTATGTTACATAATGTCAAATGCCATCATAGCCTTTTTAAAAAAAAACAAATTACACTACTGGAACTACTATCCCTACATTGATTATCCATCGTCCATATGAATTTTTAAAAAAAATAGTTTCATTGTCTTTGTTCCCAAATTTTTTTTGTATCATACTTTGTTACAAAGCATACACATGGTTTGCCATATGAAAATCAGACAAATAGCATAGAATACACTCTTCGTCTTCAGAAATACAAATTTGGCAAACGTTTTTAGAATCCTTCTTTTAAATAATACATGGTGCAGTCATTGATGCAAACAAAGAACTAGCATGTATTTATATGTATCAGGAAAAAAAATGTTTGTACTGTAACAGATATATTTCATAAAATCTAAAAAAAGGCACATTTTAAAACCATATCCTTGTACCATTGTAGATTTAAAGGAAACTTATTGGTGATTTGAGAATTCACATTCTTGTCCTTAGATCAATTGCTTCAGTGCTAATTTGATTGCTAGAACAAAAAAAAATATTTCACAATACAAAAGTCTTTGTAAATCTTGTTAAATTAATTTAAAGAGTTAAATATCAAAGAAGAGAAAGAGAGAACCATTATCTTTCAAAATAAAAACTCTTTTAATATGGTTTATGTCCCTATATATATCTAGAGGAAATGACTATTTTTTTTAATAGCTAATTTAGACATTTGAACCAAGCCCATCCCTCGCGAGCAAATCAAGCTTAACCCAATAACCAAAATATACATACCAAACTTTATTTATTTTTTTTAACTCAAATACAAAAAAATGGTTATAAGAAATAAATCTCGTATAAATGTATTAATCTGAATATTTTAGCTACATGTTGCATGCAAACAATTCGAGGACAATACAACCATAGTAGGAGAAGGAATTATAAGC